>JGI12269J14319_10000307_pt1 | contig 46401 bp, 42 predicted proteins | sample PeaSoiSIISIP2007_FD_14319 | JGI IMG/M metagenome (IMG submission 14319)
TATCGACTTCGACTACGCCGGATTTCTGCTTCTGTCGCCGGCGCGGCTCGAGCCGCAGCGCCGCCAACACCGCGTGCGCCGCCAGCGTGGCATGCCCGACGAACGCTGCCTCCGTGCGCGGCGTGAAGAATCTGACACGCAGGTCGTGATCGGCCGCGTCTGGTCGCAGCAGGAATGCCGTGTCGCCGTTGTTGAGCTCACGAGAGAGCGCTTGCATGTCATGGTCCGACAGCGCGTCGGCCTCGAGCACGACGCCGGCGGGGTTGCCGCAAAAGCGCTGCCTCGTGAAGGCGTCGACCTGGAACACGCGCACCCTCTGGCTCATGGCTGCGCCGCTAGGGCCGCTCGCGCGGCAGATCGTAATTGACGGTAAGGCCGACCTGCCGTGGATCGCCCAGCTGCAAAAACGACTGGTTCGGAAAATTCGGCGGTATCAGCCCGAAATAGAAGCCCTGCTGGGCGTAACGGCTGTCGAATAGATTGCGAACCCAGAGACTCGCCGTCCAGGCACCGTGCCGATTGCCCAGCCGCAGATTCTCCAGATGATAGGAGCGCGAAGTCTGCGCATCGCTCGTGTAGTAGTAGAAGCTGTCGAGCGCGTGCGAATCCAACCGCGCAAACCAACCGCCGGGTGCGTGGTATTCGATCGCAGCCGAGACTTCATAGCCGGGAGCGAATGGTTGCGCGCGCCCATCGATTCCAAGGTTGGTGAACACGCCGCTGACGCCTAGATAACGCGTGCGCAGCAGCGCGCCGCTGCCTGAGATCTGCCATGCCGGCCCGAGGCGATAGCTGCCTTCCGATTCAAGCCCGAAGTTCTCGCCATTGGCCGCATTTTGCGTGAAGAACACGTAGTCGAGCGGATTGTTCTGCTGCAGCTGTTCGGAGAGGTAGACCTGCATGTGCTGCCGGCGCATGTAGAACACATCCGCCTGCAATTGCAATGGATCCTCCGGGCGCGCGTGCTTCAGGCCGCTCTCCAGACTCCAGAGCGATTCCGGAGCGAAACTGCGCTGCTCGGAGAGAATCTCGGAGCCGATGTTGAAGCCACCACCCTTGTAGCCGCGGGCAAGAGTCAGATACAGGTGCTGACCGTTGCCGGCATTATGCGTCAAGGACAGATTGCCGCCGACCATGTCGTTGGTTTGTTCCGGAAAGGGCGTGGCGGCATCGGCGCTGTCGACGTAGTTGGCGTCGCGCCGCTCGATGCGCAGCCCGCCCGAGAGGCTGGTGCGGGTGCCGAGATCGGCCTCCAGGGATCCATACAGCGCCACATTGGTCGCTCCGTATTGGCTGTCGAGCGTGCTGCTGCCGGCGCCGGCGGCGCCTCCCGGGCCGGCGTCGAACGCGTCCCATGCGTACCGCTCATTATCGGACTCGGTCAATCGCAACGCATACGCACCCACCAACCAGCGCAACCGTCCGAACAGCGCGCGCGACGGATCGCCGGTGAGCCGCAGGTCCTCAGCCAGAGTGCGGCGGTCGCGATTATCGCTTTGAAAATAATCGTAAGGCGCATAGCCGGTGGTGGCGAGCCAGAATGCGTCGTTACCCCAGTCGCCGTCGAACGAATAGACGATGGCCGAGTCAGCGGCGCTGGTCACACTGCGCAGCTCGCCGAGCCCATCGATCGTATCGACTAGGCGCAGCGCGACACCGTTGGAGCGCTGCTCATCGCGTCCCGGCTGGTTCGAATAGGTCGTATAGGTATTGTAGATCGACCAGGCATCGTAGCCATTGTTGATGTTGACGTGCATCAGCGTCAGATCGGCCTGCAGGGCGTCGTTGAACTGCCAGTGCAGTTTGCCGCGCAGCGTTCCCTCATCGTAGCCGTTGGTGGTGTTCATGTCGTAGAAGGCGTCGTGACGAAAGCCATCGCTCAGGTACTGCTGCGCCACCAGACGCCAGCCGCCCTGGCCCGCGTCCAAGCCATCGCCGATGGCGATGCCCGCCGAGCGGGTGTCGTAAGATCCGACGCTGGCCTCGGCGTGCAGCTCAAACTCCTTGCCCGGGTCGGCCGTGCGCACGCTGATCAATCCGGCCAAGGCGTTGGCGCCGTAGGTCGTGCCCTGCGGCCCGCGCAGCACCTCGATCTGCTGTGTATCGAACAGCGTCGCGGGCATGCCGACGCCGGAGAAATCGATGTCGTCGATAAGGAAGCCGACCGACGGGTTGGGTGCCCCCTGATACTGCTCAACCTCGCCGATCCCGCGCAGTTGGAAAAAGCGCGGTCGCGACGTGCCGGCCGCCCAATTCAGGTCGGGAATCAGGCCGAGTACATCCTCGAAATGCTGTACGCCCGCCGTGCGCAGCGTCTCGGCATCGAGCACGGTGGCGCTTTGGGGTAGATTGGCGACGCTGCTGGGACGCAGGCTTGCCGTGACGACGACCTCGTCGAGGGTATCGACCTGCGCCAGCGCGCGGGCGCTCAGCAGGCACCAAATGGCCGTCAGTCCTAAGTATCGCCGGTGAATTTTCATGCACCTGCTCCCTACGCCGGTACTAACCGGATCAGGTTCAACGGGTTCGCCGGCTCTCCGGCATCTCAGGTCCGCACGGGACCACCCCAAGGTTTGCGACTCGAACTATCAAGCAAGCGCGCAGCCAATGCAAGCTCGCCAGCTCGCCAGCTCGCCAGCTCGCCGCTGCCGCCACTCGTCTAGAATGCGGCGCATGGTCGGCCGCAGCGTGCGCAGGAGTAATCCCATGGACATCGGCGTCGAGATCAGCCTCTATCCCCTGCACCAACACTATCTGGCGCCGATCGAAGATTTTATCGCGCGCGTGAACCGCGACGGCGCATTGCGGGTCATCACCAACAGCATGAGCACGCAGATTTTCGGCGACTACGACGCGCTCATGCAGCGGCTGGTGCGCGAGCTGCGCAGCAGTTTCGAGCAGGAGCACAAAGCGGTGTTCGTTCTGAAGATACTCGGACCGCTCGCGACGTGATCGATGCATTGGCGCGCGAGCTGCGTGCGACCAGCCATGTGGAGATCCTTGCCGTCGCACTCGGCTTGATCTATGTGCTGCTGATCTACCGGCGCCAACGGCTCGGCTGGATTGCCGGCGCGGCAAGCTCGATCATCTACGTCTACTTGGCTGCGCGGGCGCATTTACCCATGCAGTCATTGCTGCAGTTCTACTATGTGGTCATGAGTGTGTACGGCTGGTGCAACTGGACGCGTACCGAGGGTCAGCTCGGCGGTGGCATCGAGCGTTGGCCGTTGCGCCATCACCTGCTCGCCGGGCTTGCAATTGCACTGCTGAGCGTGCTGACCGCTCAGGTGCTGCGCCGGGAGACGCATGCGGCCTGGCCTTATCTGGACTCCATGACCACCTGGACCAGTCTGTTCGCGACCTGGCTGGTCGCGCGCCTGAAGCTCGAGAACTGGCTGTATTGGATTGCGGCCGACTCGATCATGGTGTATCTGTTCGCGGCCCAGGGCTATCCATTTTCCGCGGCACTGTTTTTGAGCTACGTGACCATCGCCGTGTTCGGCTTTCGCGCATGGCTGCGCCGATACCGGCTGCAGCTCGCCTGAGCGCCCCTCCGCCCTGGGCGCTCGGCCGCGTGCCTGGACTCACGCGCGGCGAGCGGCCGCTTGCNCTCGCGCGGCTCGATGGCGGCAGTGTCAACGAGGTATTCCGCGTCGACAGCNGCTGCGGCAGTTTCGTGCTGCGTCTGAATGGTCCCGCCTGGCGACGTCCCGGGGTCGATCGCGATCGCGAGCTACTGCTGCATGGCGCCGCCGCCGCCGCCGGCATAGCCCCCGGGATCGTGCATGCCGAACCCGACCGGGAGGGATTGCTGATCACCGATTACCATGCAGGGCGCCTCTGGTGCGAGCAGGACTACGCGCAGGTGCCTGCCTTGCATCGTCTCGGCGCGCGTCTGCAGCAGCTGCATGCGCTGCCGGCGCCGGACATCGCTCAGTTCGATCCGTGGCCGGTTGCGGGAGCGTATCTGCGGCAGATCGAGGCGGCGCCGCCGGCCTGGCTGCTTCCGCAGCAGCTTGCCGCGCCGCTCGCGCGGCTCGAGCGCAGCTGCGCGGCCCTTGACCTGAGCTCATCACCGAGCTGCATCGTGCATGGGGACCTCGCTCAGAATAATCTGCTCGAGGGCTCGCGGCTGTGGTTGCTGGACTGGGAGTATGCGCAGCGCAGTCACCCGCTGATGGATGTGGCCTGTGTACTGGCCTACTACCCGTCGGCGCAGCGCCACGGCGCCGAACTGGCCTCGGCGGCCGGATTGGGCGCCGTCGGGCCGAGGGACGAAGAGCTCGCCGAGCGCGTCTATGTCTACCGGGCGCTGGCCTGGCTTTGGCATTTGGCGCGCGCAGAGCGCGCGACGGCACCGTGAGCGGCGCTTTCGGGGGACTGGCATCCGGGCGGTCGGGCCGGCAAACTAGCGCGCCTTCGAATTGCAGGAGTGATCATGCCGACGGTGCGAGTGATCGATCGCGACAACGTGGAACGAGCCGTAGAGGCACCGAGCGGCGCTACGCTCATGGAGCCGCTGCGCGATATGGACGATGGCGTGGCGGCCATCTGCGGCGGCATGTGTTCGTGCGCCACCTGTCACGTCTACGTCGATCCGGAATGGTTGCCTAAATTGCCGTCACCGATGTCCGATGAGGGCGATATGCTCGGCGATCTGACCAGCCGTCAGCCCAATTCGCGGCTCTCGTGCCAGATCGTTCTGACGGACGCGCTGTCGGGTCTGAAGGTCACGATCGCGCCCGAGGAATGATCGCAGGCGCGCACTGCGATCTGCGTATCCGCCATGACCTGGACCATTCTGATACTGATCGGCGCGGCCTTGCTGGCCGTGGTGCGCATCATTGTCGCCGTGCGCCGCCATCGCGCCCAGCCGCAGGATGACTGGGACGCACGGCTGGTACAGAACCTGCGCGCCGCCGGGGGCAATGCCTTTACGCCCTACGAGGTCGACTTCTTCTTCAACCTGCCGGATGAAGCGGCCTGCGCAGTGCTGCGCGGCGTGCTCGAGCCCGAGGGCTTCGCGATCGACTCGCGCATCATGGGAGGAGAGGCCGCCAGCGGCTATTCGCTGCATGCGCGCAAGCCGGTGCGGGTTTCGATAACGCAAATGCAGGAATACTCGCAGCGCTTCCGGGCGCTGGCCGAGCAGCATGGCGGCCACTACGACGGCTGGATGACCGATCCGGGAGGCAAGTGAAGGCGATGCTCAGTTGCGCTTCGCGGTCTGTTGCTTGACCGCTTCGGCTGCGGCACGAATGGCTTCGGCATCGCCGAGGTAGCGGCTGCTGCGCGGCTTGAGCGCATCGTCGAGCTCGTAGAGCAGCGGCACGCCAGTCGGAATGTTGAGCTCGACGATAGCCTGCTCGGACAGACCATCGAGCATCTTGACGAGCGCGCGCAGGCTGTTGCCGTGCGCTACCAGCAGCACCACGCGGTCGCCCTCGAGCTGCGGTGCGATGCGCTGCGTCCAATAGGGCTCGACCCGAGCCAGCGTGTCCTTGAGTGATTCCGTGGCCGGCAGATCGGCTGCCGCTACGTCGCGATAGCGCGGATCGAAGCGCGGATGGCGCTGGTCGTCCAAATCCAGAGGCGGCGGCGGCACGTCATAACTGCGTCGCCACAGTTGCACCTGTGCCTCGCCGTGACGCTCGACCGTCTGTGCTTTGTTGAGGCCCTGCAGCGCCCCGTAGTGCCGCTCGTTGAGCCGCCAGTGGCGCTCAACCGGCAGCCAGAGCAGATCGAGTTCATCGAGCATGAGCCATTGGGTTCTGATGGCGCGTTTCAGCACCGAGGTGAACACCAGATCAGGCACCAGGCCTTGGCGCTTGAGCTCGCGCCCGGCCTGCAGCGCTTCCTCGCAACCCTCAGGGGTCAAGTCCACATCGGTCCACCCCGTGAAAAGGTTCTCCAGATTCCAGAGGCTCTGTCCATGACGCACCATCACCAGTTTTCCCGCCACGGCCTGCTCCCGCTTTGTTGCTCGATGGACGGGCTTTATAGCAGACCCGAACGGCTACGGCTGGCGCGCGGCTGCCTTGCTCGAGGCGAGCGCCTCGAGCTCCTGGACTGCAACGGTCAGGGCCGCCAAGTCGGGCGTGGCCAGCGCGCGCAGATCGCGCAGCACCTGCTCCCAGCGCTCGAGCGCGCCGCGCGCCGCGCCGCCGTGGCTGCGGCCGCCGCCGCGGGAGCTCGCGGCCGGCAGCAGAGCCGAGGCGCTCAGTCGCAGGTGTGCCGCCAGACTGGCGTTCTGCAGGCGCGCGCGCGCCGCACCCGCCCAGCTGCCGCTCACCGGCAGCTGGTCGATGGCCGCGTGCAGCCAGTCGAGACTCAAGCGAGCGCCGAGTCCGAAATGCGCACGCGCGACGGCGCGCGCACTGGCACCCGATCCGTGCATGAGCTGCACCAGATCGGGCGCCACCTGTAGTGGCGGCAGCGCGGCGAGACTCTCAGCCAACCGCTGGGGCAGGCCCATCTGGCGGTAGGCGGTGCAGCGCTCGAGATAGCGCGCGCGATCGAGGCCCTCGAGCGCGGCCGGCGTGACCTGCGCCAGTTCGCGCAGCAGCGGTTGCAGCCTCGCCACGGCGGCGCCGACCTCGCCGTAGTCGCGCCGATGTACCAGCAGCCAGCGTGTCAGATGATGCAGATAAGCGCTGGTCTCGAGCAGCGCCCGATATTGATCTGCGGCTTTGATGCGGCCGTCGAGCGCTTCCAGTTCGGCCCATAATCGGCGCAGATCCGCGCTGTCGCGGCCGATGGTGTAGGCGCGGGCAACTGCCNNGGCATCGGCCGCTACGGCATGGGCCGCTGCGCCATGGGCCGGCGCGGCATCGGCCGGCGCGGCATCGGCGATGCCGTCCTGCGCGCAGTGCATGAGCAGAGCCGGTCCGATGCGGTTGACGATGCTGTTGGTAGTCGCGGTAGTGATGATCTGCCGGCGCAGCCGGTGGCGTTTGATGCGCGCGGCGAAGCGGCGCCGAAAAGCCTGCGGGAAGTAGCGCTCGAGCTCGCGCGCCAAATACGGATCGCTGGCGCTGCCGCTGTCGGACAGCGCGTGGTTGAGCGCAATCTTGCCGTACGACAGCAACAGTGCCAGCTCGGGGCGCGTCAAGCCGCGGCCTTCGCGCCGGCGCTGCTCGATTTCCTCATCGTCGGGCAGGAATTCCACCGCGCGATCGAGCTCGCCGTGGCGCTCGAGCCAGCGCAGCAATTGCTGATGCTCGGTCAGATCCTCGACCGCGCGCCGCTCCATGAGGCTGATCGCCTGACTCTGCAGATAGTTGTTGCGCAATACCAGCGCCGCAACCTCATCGGTGGCCGCGCGGAGCAGCCGATTGCGGCGGCTGCGCCTGATCTCGGTGCCGCCATCTGGTGCATCCAGCAGAATCTTGAGATTGACCTCGACGTCGGAAGTGTTGACGCCGGCCGAATTGTCAATGAAATCGGCGTTGATACGGCCGCCCCGCGCGGCGTACTCAATGCGCCCGCGCTGCGAGAAGCCGAGGTTACCGCCTTCCCCCACCACGCGTGCGCGCACCTGCATGCCATCGACCCGCAAGGCGTCATTGGCGCGGTCGCCGATCTCGCCGTGGCGCTCATCGGCGGCCTTGACATAGGTGCCGATGCCGCCGCTCCACAGCAGGTCGACCCGCATGCACAGGATCGCCCGCATGATCTCTACCGGCGTGGCACGCGACTGCGGCAGATCGAGCAATGCGCGTATTTCGGCCGAGAGCGTGACGCTCTTGGCGGAACGCTCGAATACCGCGCCGCCGCGCGAGAGCAGCCGCCGGTCATAGTCGTTCCAGCCCGAGCGCGGCAGCCTGAACAGCCGCTGGCGTTCGCGCAAGCCCGTCGCCGGATCCGGAGCCGGGTCGATGAAGATATGCTGGTGGTTGAAGGCGGCCACGAGCCGGATTTGCGGCGATTGCAGCAAGCCGTTGCCGAACACGTCGCCTGACATGTCGCCGATGCCGGCCACCGACAGGGGGTCGCGCTGGATGTCGCGGCCGAGCTCGCGAAAATGCCGCTTGACGCACTCCCAGGCGCCGCGGGCCGTAATGCCCATCTTCTTGTGGTCGTAGCCGGCGGAGCCGCCGGAAGCGAACGCGTCGCCCAGCCAGAAGCCGTATTCGGCCGCGATCGCGTTGGCGATGTCGGAGAAGGTGGCGGTGCCTTTATCGGCTGCAACCACCAGATAGGGATCATCGCCATCGAGCCTGCGCACCTGGCTCGGCGCCGTGATGCGACCCTCGACGATGTTGTCGGTGAGATCGAGCAAGCCACGGATGAAGCTTTGATAACACTCGATCACTTCGCGTTGTTGCAGCTCGCGCGGCGCGCGCGGCGCGCGCGGCGCGAGCCGCCGCGCGACGAAGCCGCCTTTGGCTCCCACGGGCACGATGACCGTGTTCTTGACGTGCTGCGCCTTCATGAGCCCGAGGATCTCGGTGCGAAAGTCCTCGGGCCTTTCCGACCAGCGAATGCCGCCGCGAGCGATCTGGCCCTTGCGCAGGTGCACGCCTTCGAAGCGCGGACTGTGCACGAAGATCTCGAACGCCGGACGCGGCGCCGGCAGACCGGGAATCTGCCGCGGGTCGAGCTTCAGCGACAGCCATGGCCGGGGCAGGCCGGCGGCATCGCGTCGGAAATAGTTGGTCCGCAGGGTCGAGCGGATCACGGCAAGGAATGCGCGCAGAATGCGATCCTCGTCCGGGCTCACCACCGATTCGATCGCGCGCCGCACGCGCTTCTCGAGCAGCGCGGCGCGCAATTGCACCGCGCGCGAAGCTGCCGGCGTCAGCCGCTGCTCGAACAGCAGGCACAGCGCGCGTGCCGTCTGTGCGTGCGATGCCAGCACGCGCTCCATGTAGCTTTGACTGAAGGGAATGCCGGTTTGCAGCAGGTAGCGACAGCAGGTGCGCAGCACCGTGACCTGGCGCATGCCGAGTTCGCAGGCGATCAGCAGACGATTGAATCCGTCATCGTCGAGTTCGCCGGCGCGCACCGCCCGGAAGGCGGCGATGAGCTCGGCGGCGACACGCGCGACCATGAATCGCTGCAATGCATAGTGCTCGAGCTCGAAATCCTGGATCCATACCGCGCCGTCATCGGCGAACTCGAGGCGGTACGGCCGTTCGGCGATGACGCGCAATCCGAAATGCTCGAAAGTCGGCAGCACGTCCGAGACTGAGAGCGCCTCGCCGCGACGGATGATCGACAGGTGCACGCGATGCGGCTGCTGCAGCGGCGGGCGATAGAGCCGCAGCTGCATTCTCTCGGGCGCCCGGTCCAGCCCCTCGAGGTCGAGAATATCCTCGACCGCTTGCGCGGCCCCGACGTCCTGCCGATACGAGGCCGGGAAACACGATTCGTAACGCCGCTCGAGCGCGTGTGCCCGCGTCTCCTCAAAGCGGGCGCGCAGCGCCGCGCGTAATCGGTCCCGCCATGCAACCAATGCCTCGGCGATGTCGCGCTCGAGGCGCTCGACCTGCGGCCGCGGCCGGCTCAATGGATCGACTCGCACCAGAATATGCAGCTGCGCCAGCGGTTCATCGCCGATCGTAAGGCTCGAGTCGAATTCACTGCCTTGCAGTGCGGATCGCAGCAACTGCTCGATGCGCGCCTGCGCTTCGGCGTCGCAGCGCTCGCGCGGCAGATACACCAGGCAGGACCAGAAGCGGCGGAATTCGTCGCGCCGCAGAATCAAGCGCACGCGCGAGCGTTCTTGCAACACCAGCACGGCTCGGGCACAGCGGATCAGATCCGGCACGCGCGCCTGAAACAGCTCATCGCGCGGCAGCGTCTGCAGGATATGCTGCAGACGCTTGCCATCGTGGCTGTTGGGTGCGAACGGAAAGTGTTCGATGACCCGCTTGAGCTTGTGACGCAACCACGGCACCTGACGCGGATCGGCGCGATAGGCACTCGAATTCCACAGGCCGAGGATGCGAGCCTCGCCGATCGGTCGGCCGCGGCTATCAAAGCGCTTGATGCCGATGTAATCCAGATAGGCTGCGCGATGCACGGTCGAGCGCAGATTCGCCTTTGTGATCACCAGCAGCTCATTGGAGCGCAGCGCCTGCTCGATGTTGGCAGCAATCACGCCGCTGTCGCGCGTATGCCTGCGCCGGCGCCGCAGCAGGCCAAGACCCGTGCCAGGTACCGGCAGCAGCTCGAGCGTACGGCCGCGCCGATGCAGCACGTTCTCGCGATAGCCCAGGAAGGTGAAATGATGCGCCTCCATGTACTGCAGGAGCGCGCGACTCTCGGCGATAACGTCCGCCCGCAGCGGCGGCGGATTGCGAGAGATGTCCGCGCACAGTCGCAGCACCTCGTTGCGCATTCGCATCCAGTCCCTGCACGCTCGGCGCACGTCGGCCATCGCGGCCAGCAGGCGCCGTTGCAGCTGCGCGCACTCGGCTGCATCGACCATCCGATCGATGCGCACGTATTGCCACGATTCGTGGCGTCCGCCGTCGGCCTGCAGATCCTGGTCGAGCGAGCGCAGCCGCCCGGCGGCATCGCGCTGCACCCGCAGGATCGGATGAATGATGGTTTGTGCCGATACGCCGGCCTGCGCCAGCGTCATGCTCAATGTATCGACGAGAAACGGCATGTCGTCGGTGACCAGCAGCACCACCGAGTGACTGGCCGCGGCCGGCGCGCCCAATACACGCAGCAGCGTCTCGTGGCGCCGCCGGCGCCGGCCCAAGGCGAGCTGCACGGCACAATCCGCGCGCAGTTCAGCCTGATCGAGTCGGTCCCATTCCTCCTGCGGTACCGAGCTGTGCCAGGCGTGCAGCAGCGCCGCCGTCGTTTGCGTCAGGCGCCGAGAGGGCCGCGCCCTGCCGCCGTCGCTCATTCGGCTTGCTCGAGATCGATGATCAGGGCGCCGAGAAAGCGCACGGCTTCACCGCCGGTCACCACGCGATGGTCGAACGTCAGCGACAGTGGCAAGCGCGGGTGTGCCTCGATGCCGTCTGCGACCGCGAGCACGTCCCGGCGCACACGACCGGTGCCGAGAATGGCCACCGCCGGAGGAACCACGACAGGAGTGGCATAGCGCCCAGCCATGGTGCCGAAGTTGGAGAGCATAAAGGTGAAGTTGCGCAACTCCTCGCTCTTGACGGTGCGTTCCCGGGCCGCCGTTTTGAGCCGATCCAGCTCAGCACGCAGCTGCATCGCCGTGAGCTCATCGACGTGGCGGATCACGGGCACCAACAGTCCATCCGCCGTGTCCACCGCCAGTCCGACATCGAGGTGCGCGAACACCGCGCGCGTCTGGGTCTGGGCGTTGTACCAGGCATTGAGCCCCGGCTCGGCGCGCATCCCGGCCACGAGCGCCCGTAGCACCCGCGCCGAGTAGTCGCCGCCGTTGCGCCAGCGATGCAGATCGGCGTCGTCGAACACGGTGCAGGCTGCAACATTGTCGCGCGCGGCGGTCATGCTCTGCGCCATCGCCCGCCGCAGGCTGCGCAGTTCCTGCAGCTCCGCGCTCGCATCGTCCGGTACGCGCCACGCCGCCGGCGCGCTCGTCGCCGCCGAGCCGCCGTGAGCACGCATCAGATCCGCCTTGGCCATCACGTCTTCGATCGTGATCAGACCGTCGCGGCCCGAGCCGCTCATGCCGCCCAAATCGAGCCCCAGGCTGCGCGCCAAAGCACGCGCGGCGGGCACGGCGCGCGCGCGCGGCGCGGTGACGGCAGTGGCCGTCTCGAGCGCGATGCTGCTGGCGTATTCGTCCGCGGCGGATGGCATATGACCCACGACCGTACCTGAGTCCGCCGCGGCCGCCGCTTCGACCGCAGCGGCGGACTGCGCGGCCTGTTGCGCCGGGGTTTGCAGCACTGCCCCCTCCACGCTGAACTCGACCAGCGGCGCGCCGATTTCAATACGATCTCCGGGCTGCGCGTGCAAGGCCGTGATCGTGCCGCTGACCGGCGAGGGCACTTCAACCACGGCTTTGGCGGTTTCGACGGCCAGCATCGGTGCGTCGACTTCGATGCGATCGCCCACCTGGACGTGCCAGCGCAGGACCTCGGCTTCGGACAAGCCTTCGCCCAGATCAGGTAACTTGAACACCGTCATGAGTGCATGCCTCAATCCGCCAATGTGGCGCGAATGCCATCCAAGATGCGAGCAACGCCTGGGATGTAGTCGTACTCGAGCCGATAGAGCGGCATGATCGTGTCATAGCCGGTCACGCGTCGAATCGGCGCCAGCAGATCGTACAGCGCCTCTTCGGCGACGGTGGCGGCGATCTCGGCACCGAGCCCGACGGTGCGCGCCGCTTCGTGCACGATCAACAGCCGCCCGGTCTTGACCACCGAGTCGAGGATGGTTTCGAAGTCGATCGGTGCCAGAGTGGCCACATCGATCACCTCGCAACTCACGCCCTCGGCGGCAATCTGCTCCGCGGCCTTGAGGCTATCGATCGTCATGGCGCCCCAGGTCACGAGCGTGAGGTCACTGCCCTCGCGCAGCACGAAGCAGTTGCCGATCGGCAAGGCCTGGCCGTCGTCGGCGACTTCCTGCTTGGCAAAACGGTACAGCCGCACGGGCTCGAGGAAGATGATCGGATCGGGATCGCGGATCGCCGCCAGCAACAGCCCGTAGGCGCGGGCCGGGGAGGAGGGACAGAGCACCCGCAGGCCCGCATGATGGCACAGCAGCGCCTCGAGACTTTCGGAATGATGCTCCGGCGCGTGGATGCCGCCGCCGTGCGGCATGCGCAACACCAGCGGGCAGGTCAGGCGGCCGCGTGTGCGATTGCGCAGGCGCGCCATGTGGCTTGCGATTTGATCCAACGCCGGATAAATGAACCCCATGAACTGTATTTCGGCGACCGGTTTGAGTCCCTGCGCCGCCAGGCCGATGGCCGCCCCGGCAATGAGCCCCTCGGCAAGCGGTGTATCCTGCACCCGCGTCGTGCCGAAGCGCTGCTGCAGTCCCGCGGTCGCCCGGAATACACCGCCGTTCGTGCCGACGTCTTCCCCGAGCACGATCACCGACGGGTCCTGCGCCATCTCCCACGCGTGCGCCATGTTGATGGCCTCGACCATCGTCATCTTGCCCATCGGGCCGTCCTTTTCTGTTTTCTAAGGCCTGAGCGCCGCGTAGCGGCGGGCGTCCTCGCGCTGCGCCCGCAGCCGCGGAGGCAGCTGCGCGTAAAGATAGTCGAACATCGAGTCGGTCGATTGCTTGGGTGTTGCCAGATACTGCTTCACCGCGGCCTCAACCGCCTCGCCGCACTCGCGGCGCAGCGATTGTTCGGCCGCCTCGCTCCAGCGCCCCTGCGCCTCTAGAAACGCGCGCATGCGTCCAATCGGTTCGATACGCTGCGCAGCCTCGACTTCCGCGGCGCTGCGATAGCGCGTGGCGTCGTCGGAGGTCGTATGGTCGCTGAGTCGATAGGTCAACGCTTCGATGACGCTCGGGCCGCCGCCGCGGCGTGCCCGCTCGAGCGCCTCGCTGACCGTCTCGCGCACCATCAGTACGTCGTTGCCGTCGACCTGCAGACCTGGGATGCCCGCCGCTATGGCCTTTTGTGCCAGCGTCTGCGCGGCAGTCTGAGCGCTGACCGGCACCGAGATGGCCCAGCGGTTGTTGACCACGACGCACACCAGCGGCAGGGACCTGGCGCCGGCGAGGTTCAGTGCCTCATAGAACGCGCCCTGCGAGGTGCCGCCATCGCCGATGTAAACCAGCACGCAGCGTGGTTCACCGCGAATCTGAAACGCCAGTGCGGCTCCGGCCGCCTGCGGCATCTGCGAGCCGATCGGCACGCAGAAGGGGAAGTCGTGCGGGGTGCGTCGATAGTTGGTGCCACGCTCATCGCCGCCCCAGTACAGCAGAATGTCCAGCATGTCGACGCCGCGCCAGAATTTGGTGCCGATTTCTCGATAAACCGTGAACAGCACGTCCTCGGCACGCATCGCCGAGCCGACGCCCACGTGCGTGGCCTCGTGTCCGAGACAGGAAGGGTAGGTGCCGAGCTTGCCGGTGCGTTGCAGATTGACGGCTTTGGTATCGAAGACACGCGCGCGCACCATGAATCGGTAGAGCCGCAGCAGCAGCTCGCTGTCATGGGCGAAGGCGGGCAGGGGGCTGCAGAGCGTGCCGTCGGTTGCCAGACAGACCCGATAGGGGATCTCGAAGCGCGCGGCGACCTGGCTTGAGCTCATGAATAGAATCGTAGCATTGAACGCCTGGCGGCATTAACGGCGGGTCGGAGCGGTCCGATCGAGCTGCAGCGCCAGGGCGCGCAATTGCTCGAGCAGCTGCTGCCGTTGCGTTTGCGGCATCGGATCGAACAGCGCCTGGATGTGCGCGACCATATGCGGCAGTAACGCCAGCGCCAGCGCTTCGCCCGCCGGCGTAATGTGCAGAATCGTGCGGCGGCGGTCCTGATCGCTGGCCACACGCGTGATCAGCCCGCGCTCGCATAGGCTGTCGGCGACCCGCGTCATGTTGGCGGGGCTCTGGGCGACCGATGCGCACAGCTCTCCCGGGTGTGCCACGCCATCGGGTTGGGAAAACAAGATCATCAAGGTGCGCCAATCGGTCTCATTCAGGTGGTTCGGCCGCAGCGCCTGCTCGAGCATGGCCGATACCTCGCGGCCAAGCAGTACCAGCAGCCGCAAGACCACCGTCTCGACGATCGGCAGCTCACTGCAGCGCGCCGCGGTACGGCGCACCGCGGCTTCGATCTCTGCCGTACGCTGCTCCAGGCGCCCTGCGGGAAGTGACGGGTCTGCGTTCACGGGCGGTATTTTATCGTCGAAATTTTCATTGCGTAATGTTTCCGTGGACAAATATCCGCGGGATGGCCGTATTCAGCCGCGCGGTGGCCGGGCCAGGTAGCTGGCGGTCTGCATTTCAACCAGGCGGCTCATCGTGCGTTGAAACTCGACCTGTAGACGTCCGCCGCGGTACAGCTCGAAGGGTTGGGCCGCAGCCGACAGGATCAGCTTGGTACCCTGGTCATAGAATTCGTCCACCAGCGCGATGAAGCGTCGCGCGGCGTCGTCCTGTTCCGGCGCAGAAAATACCGGTACGTTGCTAAGCATGACGGTGCGAAATTCCTGCGCCAGCTCGACGTAGTCGATCTGGCTGCGCGCGCCGGCGCAGATTTCGTCGAATTCGAACCAGACCAGATCCGCCAGGCAGCGCACGGCGCGAATCGTGCGACCGAGAATGCGCACTTCGGTGCGAAAACCGGCGACGGTCGTGCCCATTTCGGCGAACAACTGCTGCAAGCGGGCGTTGCTGTCGGGCTCGTGGCTGTCAAGGTAGATCGGCGCGCGCTGCAGCTGTCGCAGCCGATAGTCCGTGCCGCGGCCGAGCCAGCATTGCTCGAGCTCGCGCTCCAGCAGGGCGATCGTCGGCAGGAAGCGCGCGCGCTGCAGTCCGCCCCGATAGAGCTCTTGTGGCGCGAAATTGGAAGTGATCACGAGCAGCACGTCCCGACGCAGCAGCGACTCGAACAGGCCGCCCAGGATCATCGCATCGGCAATGTCACTGACGTACAGCTCATCGAGACACAGCACGCGGCTGCGCGCTGCCAGCTCGCGTGCGAGCGCGTGCAGCGGCGCTCGCCGCGCGCGCAACTGCCCAAGCTGCTCGTGCACCTCGCGCATGAAGTGATGGAAGTGGCTGCGTTGACGTTGCGACAACGGCAAGCTGTCGTAGAACAGATCCATCAGCATGGTCTTGCCGCGTCCAACGCCACCGTGCAGATAGATGCCACGCCGTCCAGGCGCCGCTGCCTCGGCTCGCCACGGCCGCAGCAGCCGCTGCCAGAGCCCGCCGTGATTGCGCTGCGTCTGCCGCACGCGCAGTGCCTCAAGTCGCTCGAGCGCTGCGCGCTGGGCGCTGTCGGGGTCGTAGCCGTGAGCACGCGACTCGCGCTCGTAGCGTTGCTGCAGCGTCGGGCCGGCGGCGCGCACGCGCTTAGGCGCCGAGACCTGAATCGGCACCGACGTCGACTCTCGGACGGCCAGATCCGGTTCGCCCAGTGCCGTGAGCAAAGCTGCGCGCGCTGCGTTGCGCAGCGCCGTAGCGCGATCGGCGACTCCGGTGCCCGCCTGCGCCGAGCGCGCCACGGCCGGCAGAACTTCCACCTCGATCGAACCGGGGCGCGGCAGCAGATGTCCCGGCGCAAGGCGCTCACGAGTGCCGCGGATCGCAACCGGAAAGACCGTCAGATCGGCGCGCGAGGCAGCCGTGAAGGCCCCCATGTGGAAACGCAACAGGCCAATCTCGGCGCTGAACGTGCCTTCGGGGAAGAACACCAGCGCCTGCCCGTGCGCTGCCTGCCGCAGCAGCCGGCGGGCATCGCGCGCACCGCGGCGCCGATCCTGTCGCTCGACGAACTCCGCACCGATTCGCCGCAGCAACGTGCCGGCCAGAGGCACCGATGACATCTCACGCTTGATGACAAAACCGAAACTCGACGGTAGAACGCCCGCGAGCACCACGCCGTCCAGATAGCTGGTGTGGTTCGCGACCACGACGCACGGTGTCTGCACCCGGTCCAATCCGCTGACCCGCACACGCATGCCGATCAGTCGCAGCGCGTTGCGCGCAAGCGCTCGTACGAGGGCGCGGCGCTGCGAGAGCTTTGGGGTTAGCAGCAGAACCGGCACTGCCGCCGCCCCAAGGACTATGAACATCGTCCAGGCGTACAGTCCGTATGCCAGCCGCAGCAGGGCACTGCCCCCGAGCGTCGCGTGGGCTTGATCGGGCGTGATTTGCTGCAGATCTGCCATTGGATGGGATCTTTGGATGTGATGCAGTTCTCTTTATGTTAACGGTCCGCGCCGCCTGTGAGGATCATCACATCGAAGCGCAACCGAAGCTCAGCATACTGCTGCGGCCACACCAGCACCGCTATCCAGGATGTTTCATTGACCAGACAGGCAACAGTGACAGTCGCGAGCGCCAGCAAGGATTCGGTCGATCCGCTCATCACGCGCTTTCTCGACGCCGTATGGATGGAACGTGGATTATCCTCCAATACGCTGGCCGCCTATCGTGCCGATCTGGTCGCCCTCGCGCGCTGGCTGTCCGCACGTCATGTGACGCTGCCGAAGACCGGCCGCGCCGATCTGATGGATTTCATAGCGGCGCGAGTGCACGGCGGAGCCCGACCGCGCTCCACCGCCCGGCAGCTGTCCTCGTTTCGTCGCTTCTTTCGATATCTGATGCGCGAAGGCCTGATTGCCGAGGATCCGACCGCGCAGATCGCCATGCCGAAGATCGGGCGTTCGCTGCCGCGCTCGCTCAGCGAAGCGGAAGTCGAAGCGCTGCTGGCCGCGCCCGCGGTCAGCGAGCCGCTCGGTCATCGCGACCGCTGCATGCTGGAGGTGCTGTATGCCACGGGCCTGCGGGTCTCGGAGCTCGTGCATCTCAAACTCGGTCAGGTCAATCTCAATCAGGGCGTGATCCGAGTGCTCGGCAAGGGCAATCGTGAACGTCTGATTCCGCTCGGTGAAGAGGCGGTGCGCTGGCTCAACAGCTTCATCGAAGGTGCGCGTGCCGACATACTGCTCGACCGCAGTACCGATTTCCTATTTCCGACGCGTCGCGGCGACCGCATGACGCGCCAGGCCTTCTGGCACATCATCAAGCGCTACGCACGCAAGGCCAGCGTCAATCGCGAGCTCTCGCCGCATACGCTGCGGCATGCCTTTGCCACTCATCTGCTCAACCACGGAGCCGATCTGCGCGTCGTGCAAATGCTGCTCGGGCACAGCGATCTGTCGACCACTCAGATCTACACGCACGTGGCCCGCGAGCGCCTCAAAGAGCTGCACTCGAGCCATCATCCGCGCGGTTGACCGCGCCTGCCACAGCACCCTATTTCTGACCGTATGCGGCGTCGGCGTGGTATATTTCATTGCATGATGCGCATGCGTGCGGCCACCCTTGTGAGCCGGTTGATGATGCTCGCGGCCTTGAGTCTGGCGGCGGTCAGCGGCCGCGCCGCGGATGTGCCCAATGCGGCACAGTCGAGCGCCTCGCCGGGCGCCAAAGCGCCCGCAACCCAGGCGCCGACCATCAACCCCTCGGCCATCAACCTCGATGTGGCCGCGAACGCAGATGCGGCTGCAGCCAGCATTCCGGGGATCAAGAAGGAGGACGTGCGCCCGACGCCCGTGGCCGGTGTATTCGAAGTGCGCCGCGGCGCCGACATCGTCTACATGAGCACCGATGGTCAGTACGTGTTTACCGGCGATCTTTACAACATTCCGACCCACAGCAATCTCACCGAGGCGCATCGCCGGGTCCTGCGCCAGAAGCTCATCGATGCGATACCCGAAGCGGAAATGGTGATCTTCTCGCCGCCGCAGCCGAAATACACGGTGACGGTATTTACCGATGTCGACTGCGCCTACTGCCGCGAGCTGCACCGTCAGATCGCCGAATACAACCGCCTGGGTGTGCGCGTACGCTACATATTTTATCCTCGCACCGGCCCAAATACGGAGTCGTGGCACAAGGCCGAACAGGTCTGGTGCTCCGCGGATCGCAAATCGGCATTGACGCGTGCCAAGCTCGGGCAGCCGCTCGATGCCAAGCCCTGTGGTGCAACGCCGGTGGCGCGCCAATACGCGCTGGGCAAGGCGATCGGCCTGGAGGGCACGCCCGGTATCGTGGCCTCAAACGGCGCCATGGTGGGCGGTTATCTGCCGCCGCAGGCCTTGGTCGAAGAGCTGGCGCAGCAAACCACGCTGCAATAGGCCGTCTAAAGCGCCGGCGGCAGCGCAGTGTGCCTAGGCTGCTCAGCGCTCGAGCAGTTTGACTTTATCCGGCTTGCCTTCCCACTGTTTGGCGTCCGCCGGAGCCGTGCCCTTCTCGGTAATGGCGGGCCACTGCTTGGCCAGTTCGGCGTTGAGCTGCTTGAACGGCTCCTGGCCCGACGGCAATTCTTCCTCGGAGTAGATCGCCTCGACCGGGCACTCCGGTTCGCACAGCGTGCAGTCAATGCATTCGTCCGGATCAATGACCAGGAAATTAGGCCCTTCTCTGAAGCAGTCGACAGGGCAAACCTCCACGCAATCCATGTACTTGCATTTGATGCAGCTTTCGGTCACTACAAAGGTCATTGGCGCTCCGAGGCCCGGGGGGCCGCCTATTGTGCCAAAGCGTACCCGGCGCTTAAAGCGCCGGCTCAGCTGGAGAGCGGACGCAGGATGTCGTTGAAGTGCACCGTCTCCAGCGCGGCGCGCCGATCTTGGAAGTAGCAGCGTAACGCGAACTTTATGCTTGGAAAGGCGATATCGTCCCAGGGGATCTGCGATTCCTCGTAAAGGCCGCACTCGAGGCTTTCGGCGCCGACGCCGAAATGACCGTCAATGAGCCGGGCGCGGAAAGTCACGTGCACCTGGGCGGCGTGCAGCACATGCGAAATCGCCAGCAGCGAGCCGATTTCGACGCGCGCTTCGGCTTCCTCCAGCGACTCGCGAGCGGCGGCGGTCTGCAAGGATTCGCCGTTTTCCAGGAAGCCTGCGGGGGTCGTCCAGTAGCCGCGCCGCGGCATAATGGCGCGGCGACACAGCAGGATGCGACCCTGCCACTCGGGCGCGCAACCGACGATCACGCGCGGATTCTCGTAGTGAATGGCGCCGCACGCGCTGCACACCGCTCGCGGCAGATTGTCGCCGGCGGGTATGCGGCGCTGCACCGACTGGCCGCAGTCTGGACAGAATTTCATGGTCGATTGAGGTATCGTACCCGCACCGAGGGACGCTCTGCAGCGAAATAGGCGCGTTCGCCGCACAGCGGACTTGCTCGCGGCCTCGTGGCGGAACTGGTAGACGCAGTCGACTCAAAATCGACCGGGCTTGCCCATCTCGGTTCGACTCCGAGCGAGGCCACCACCCATGAGCGCGCTCAAGCGCAGCGACTTCGATTACCAGCTACCTGCCGAATTGATCGCCCAGGCGCCGTTGCCGCGACGTTCCTCGAGCCGGCTGCTGCTGCTCGACGGCGCGCACGCCCATTGGGAAGACCATCGCATCGATGAGCTGCCAGCGCTGCTGCAGCCAGGCGACCTGCTGGTTTTCAACGATACGCGCGTGCTGCCGGCGCGGCTGGCGGCGCGCAAAGCCAGTGGTGGACGCATCGAAATCTTGCTCGAGCGTGCATTAGCGGCCGGAAGGGCGCTGGTGCAGCTGCGCGACAGCAAGTCCGTGCGGCCGGGGATGGTGCTCAGCAGCGTCGGTGGCGAGGTTCGGATTCACGCGCGCCGGGGGGAATTGTGGGAAATCGAGCTGCCGACGGCGACGATCGAGTTCTTCGAGTGCCACGGGCAGGTGCCGTTGCCGCCGTATATCCGCCGGCCACTGCAGCCGTCCGATCGCGAACGCTACCAGAGTCTCTGGGCGCGGGTTCCGGGGGCCGTCGCGGCGCCGACTGCGAGTCTGCACTTCGACGCCGGCCTGCTGCAGGCGCTCGCGGCGCGCGCCATCGAGCACACGTGGCTGACTCTGCACGTCGGGGCGGGAACGTTTGCGCCGGTACGCACCGATGATCTGGCGGCTCACCGACTGCACAGCGAATACTATGCGCTCGGCTCGGAGGCGGTGGAATCGATCGAGCGCGCACGGCGGCGCGGTGCTCGCATCATTGCGGTCGGAACGTCCGTGACGCGCGCATTGGAGTCGGCCGCGCTGCTCGCCCCGAGGCTGCAAGCTGCCTGCGGCGAGACCGTCCTTTTCATCAGACCGGGATTTCGCTTCCGCGTGATCGATGCCTTGTTGACCAATTTTCATCTGCCGCAGTCGAGTCTGCTGATGCTGGTGGCCGCGTTCGCAGGCCGCGAGAGCGTGCTGCATGCCTATGCCCACGCGGTTGCCCAGCGGTACCGATTTTTCAGCTATGGCGATGCCATGCTGGTATTTCCACAGCCGCAGGCGCGCGCTCAGCCATGAGCGGCGCGCAGATCCGCCTGCACTTTGAGCTCCTGGCGCTCGACGGTGCGGCGCGTGCAGGCCGCCTCAGACTGCCGCATGGCACGGTCGACACTCCGGTCTTTATGCCGGTCGGCACCTACGGCACGGTCAAGGCCATGACGCCGGAGGAGCTCGAGGCGTTGGACGCGCAGATCGTGCTGGCCAATACGTTCCATCTGATGCTGCGCCCGGGCGCTGAAATCATCGGCCTGCACCGCGACGCGCTGCACGGCTTCATGGGTTGGCAGCGGCCCATTCTGACCGATTCCGGCGGCTTTCAGGTCTTCAGTCTCTCGAAGCTGCGTCATATCGACGAGCAGGGCGTGCGCTTCCGCTCGCCGGTGGACGGCGCAAGCGTGCACCTGAGCCCGGAGGACGCGATGGAGGTCCAGCGTGCTCTGGGCTCGGACATCGCCATGGCCTTTGATGACTGCACGGCCTATCCGGCCAGTGAGGATCAGGCGCGCGAGTCGATGCAGCGCTCGATGCGCTGGGCCATGCGCAGCTACGATCATTACTACCAGGCAGGCGCGCCCGGCAATCTGTTTGCGATCGTTCAGGGCGGCATGTACGAGCAGCTGCGTCACGAATCGGTCGAGTCACTCGCGCAACGCGATTTCCCCGGTTATGCGCTCGGTGGTCTGGCCGTGGGTGAGTCCGAGGCCGAGCGGCTGCGAATCCTCGAGGGCGTGGTGCCCCGGCTGCCCTCGGCGCGGCCGCGCTATCTGATGGGCGTGGGCTATCCGCAGGATATTGTCGCGGCGGTGGCGCGCGGCGTCGACATGTTCGATTGCGTGATGCCGACCCGACATGCGCGCAACGGCCACCTGTTCACCAGCGCGGGCATTATCAACATCCGTAACGCCATTCATCAGCGCGACACCGGTCCGGTCGATCCCGCCTGCGCCTGCTCGACCTGCCGGCGCTATTCGCGCGCCTATCTGCGGCATCTGGACCGCTGCAACGAGATTCTCGGCGTGCGGCTCGCGACGCTGCACAATCTGCACTTTTTTCTGCAGCTCATGCGAGACATCCGCAGCGCCATCTGCGAGCGGCGGTTTAGCGCGTTCGCGGCGCAGATCCTAGCCGTTCCCCGGCGTTTGACGGTGCCTGTGGCATAATGCCGCCCCTTTGCGGCCCCCAGGGAAGCCACTTGGGCGGCGCACAGGATAGCAGCGGCTCGTCCGCAGACATGAGGAAAGCATGAGTTTACTGCTCAGCGATGCATACGCGCAGACGACCGGCGGCGCCATGGGCGGCGGTGGCCTCGGCCAGATCATCCTTCTGGTGGCCTTCGTCGGGGTGTTTTACTTTCTGCTGATCCGTCCGCAGCAAAAGCGCATGAAGGATCAGCAGGCCATGCTCTCGCGGCTGGCCACGGGCGATGAGGTGGTGACGAGCGGTGGCATCCTCGGGCGCATTACCGAGGTCAACGACACCTTCGTGACACTGGAGATCGCCGAGGGCGTGCGCATCAAGGTGCAGAAGGCCCAGATCACCCAGTTGATGCCCAAAGGTACGCTCAAGAGCGCCTGAACGCGCCAGAGCCGATCGCATGCTGGAGTTTCCGCGCTGGAAGTATCTGCTGGTGGCGCTGGTGATGCTCGTCGCCGGGCTGTTTGCGCTGCCAAACGTGTTCGGAGCAGACCCGGCATTGCAGGTGGAGCGGAAAGATCGCGCGCCGATGGATGATCAAGCGCGCCAGTCGATCGAGGAGCTGTTGCGCAAGCAGCAGATCGTGATCAAGCGTGATTACATCGACAGCGGCCGATTGATCCTGGCCTTCAACGATGTGGCCGCGCAGCTCAAGGCACGCGACACCGTGGATGCGACAGTGTCGGACGTGGACCGCTCCGCCCTATCGAATGCCACGCGCACTCCGGCCTGGATGCGCCAGCTCGGGCTCAAGGCCATGCCGCTGGGATTGGACCTGCGCGGCGGTCTCTACCTGCTCTATCAGGTGGACGTGGCGGGTGCCGTGAGCCAGCTGCTCGAGAGCTACGAGCAAAGCTTTCAACGTGCGCTCAACGAGGCCAAGCTGCCGTTCGTAGATGTCGCGAGCTTCAGCTCGGGCGCGAGCGCCATGACCGACGGGCTGCGGGTGACCTTGCCGCCCGGCAGCGACAGCGGTGCGGTCATCGAGGCGCTCAAAAAAGTCGACAACACGCTGACGTTCCGCACCGCGAGCAGTGGCAGCGGCAGCGGTCCGGCGGTCGAGATGGTGCTGACTGCGGTGCAGATCAAGGCGCGCGAGGACTATGCGCTCGAGCAGAACCGCACCACGCTCATGAATCGGGTCAACGAGCTCGGGGTATCCGAGCCCATCGTGCAGCGCCAGGGGCTCGATCGCATCAACGTTCAATTACCCGGCGTGCAGAACTCGGCCGAGGTCAAGGATCTGCTCGGCAAGGTGGCAACGCTCGAGTTCCGGCTGGTGGATACCCAAGACAGCCCGGTCCAGGCCGAGCAGAGTGGTCACGCGCCGCTCGGTGCCAAGCTCTACAAACGCAAGGACGGCTCGCCGATCCTGCTCAAACGCGACGTCATCGTCACCGGCGATGAGCTCACGCAGGCGACCTCCACGACCAGCCAGGAAGGCCCGGCGGTTTCGATCAAGCTCGATGCCCGCGGCGCTGAATCGATGCAGCGCACCACACGTCTGAATGTCGGTAAGCCGATGGCCGTGGTCTACATCGAGAAAAGCCGGCGGCAAGTCGAGCTCAACGGGCAGAAGGTCGAGCGCGAAACCACCACGGCAACCGTGATCAATGTGGCCACCATTCGCGGCGTGTTCGGGCCGCAATTCCAGGTTACCGGCCTGACGATAGGCGAGGCGCGCGATCTGTCCTTGCTGCTGCGGTCCGGCTCGCTGGCCGCTCCGGTCGACGTGGTCGAGGAACGCGCCATCGGCCCGAGCCTGGGTCAGGAGAACATCGACAAGGGCGTCCGGGCACTCGAGCTCGGCATGCTGGCGGTGTTCGTGTTCATGGCGCTCTACTATCACGCCTTCGGTCTGGTCGCCGACGCCGTGCTGCTGGCGAACGTGATCCTGCTGACGGCACTGTTATCGTTATTGCGCGCATCGCTGTCGCTGCCCGGCATTGCCGGCATCATTCTGACGGTTGGTATTGCGGTCGACGCCAATGTGCTCATCTATGAGCGCATCCGCGAGGAGCTGCGCAACGCGGTCTCGCCGCAGGCGGCCATTCGCGCCGGCTTCGACAAGGCGTTCTCGGCCATCGCTGACTCGAACGTGACCGCACTGATCGCGGGCTTGGCGCTTTGGGTCATCGGCACCGGCGCGATCCGCGGATTTGCGATCGTGCTGACGCTCGGCATTGCGACTTCTATGTTCACTTCGCTTCTAGGCAGCCGTGCGCTCATTTCGCTGATGTACGGGGGCCGCGGTAAGGTCGCCCGGCTCTCGATCGGTTGAAGCGGCTACGAGGGACTCGCCGTGGAATTTTTTCATCGCGCAACGAACTTCCCGTTCATGTCCACCCGCAAGGTGTGGTACGGACTATCGGCGGTTCTGATCCTGATTTCGCTGCTATCGCTGTTTACGCGCGGACTGAACCTCGGGGTCGATTTCACCGGCGGCGTGACCGTGCAGGCGAGCTTCCCGACGGCGGCCAGCCGCGATGCCGTCAGCAGCGCGCTGGTGCGTGCTGGCTATGCCGATCCACAGGTCACGATCTTCGGCACCTCGCGCGACATCGCGATCCGACTGCCGCCGACCAAGGAAACCACCGACGCGGTGCGCACGAAGATCGAACAGATTCTGCGCGGCATCGATGCAGGCGCTGAAATACGCCAGGTGGAGGTCATCGGACCGCAGGTCGGCGGCGAACTGCAGCGCAGCGCCGTGCAGGCTCTGCTGGCGACGCTGCTGCTGATCTTCGGCTATATCGCGCTGCGCTTTCACACCTGGCGGCTGTCGTTGGGAGCCATCCTGGCGGTGCTGCACGATCCGATTCTGGTGCTCGGTACGTTTTCACTGACGCGGACCCCATTTGATCTGACCGTGGTCGCCGCGATGCTGGCGGTGATCGGCTACTCGCTCAACGACACGGTGGTGGTGTTCGATCGGATTCGAGAGCGATTTCATGGCAGCCGCCGGTTGCAGCCGGTGGTGGTGCTCGATCAGTCCATCAATCAGACCCTGTCACGTACGATCATGACTAAAGTCGTCACGTTAATCGTTGTAGTCGCGTTGTACGTTCTGGGAGGGCCGGTGCTGCGCGGGTTTTCCGAGGCGCTGATCATCGGCATCGTGGCCGGCACCTACTCCTCGATCTACATATCCAGCGCCGTGGCCCTGGACTGCGGCCTCAAGGCCGAGCACCTGTTGCCATCCTCGGTCAAACGTCCGGTGGACAGCATGCCCTGACGGCGCCGCGCGCCGCTGTGCCGTTGCTGCCCTCGACGCTGATGCACACCGATAGTGCGCTGGCATTTACCACGCTGGCGCTGCTCGAGATCGTGCTCGGCATCGATAACCTCGTGGTATTGTCGCTGCTGGTCGGCCATCTGCCGCGCCCCCGCCAGCGCACCGCGCGGCTGCTGGGACTGTCGCTCGCCATGCTGACGCGCCTGGCATTGCTGTTTTCGATCCTCTGGCTCACGCACCTGCAATCGCCGCTGTTCGCAGCCCTGGGGCATGTGTTCTCGCTGCGCGATCTGGTCCTGGGAGCCGGCGGCCTGATCCTGCTCTCGCAGAGCGTGACCGAGATCCACGCGACACTCGAGAGCACCGCGACGCCGCCGAGTGCCCGTAAGCGACCTGGCCTGGCGGCGACCGTGTTCCAGATCGCACTCATCGACGTGGTGTTCTCGCTCGACTCGGTGTTCACGGCGGTAGGGCTTGCGCGGCCCGACCAGGTAGCGATCATGGCGGGGGCGATTGTGCTGTCGATCCTGATCATGATGTGGGCGTCGGGGCCCGTGACCGCGCTGATCGAGCGCCATCCGACCGTAAAGGTGCTGGCGCTCGCGTTTCTGGTGCTGATCGGCTCGGCGTTGATCGGGCAAGCCCTCGGCTTCGAGGTGCCGAAAGGCTATCTGTATTTTGCGATGGGCTTTGCGGTGGCCGTCGAGCTAATCAACATCCGAGTGCGACGAGCGCCCAGATCGCGCGACTAGGCTAGTCGGGCGAGAAGGCCGAGTGCGGTTCGCCGCCGGAAGATTGTGACGCTGAACCCACGACCTCGTTGCGGCGCAGCCGACTGTGCCTGTAGCCGTAGAAGAAATAGAGCGCGAATCCCACCAGGCTCCAGACCACCAGCCGCACCCAGGTCGCGTTCGGCAATGAATAGGCCATCATGCTGCAGAACAGGACACCCATGCCGCCGACGAGCCAGACGCCCCGCACTTTGAAGGGTCGCGGCAGGTCCGGCCGCGTATAGCGCAAGACTATGACACCGATGCACACCACGATGAAGGCCACCAGCGTGCCGATGGATACCAGCTCGCCGAGGATGCCGATGGGCAGCAGGCCCGCGAAGGTTGCCGCTAGCACGCCGGTGATCGCAGTGGAGATATGTGGCGTGCGAAAGCGCGGGTGCACGGCGCCGAAGATTTTCGGCAGCAGGCCGTCCTGCGACATCGTCAACCAGATGCGCGACTGCGGAATGATCATCGTGATGATGACCGAGGTCAGGCCGGCCAGTGCGCCGACGATGACCCAGAATTTCAGCCATTGCAGTTGTGGGTGGGGCTGCAATGCGGCTACGACCGGAGCCGCATCGTTGAGTTGCGCAATCGGCACCAGGCCTGTCATGACACTCGACATCAGGATGTACAGCAACGTGCAGATGCCGAGGCTTCCCAGCATGCCCAGCGGCATGCCGCGCGCCGGGTTCTTGGCTTCCTGCGCGACGGTGGAGACGCCGTCGAAACCGATGTAGGCGAAGAAGATGATGGCCGCGGCCTGGAAGATACCGCTCCAGCCGAATTGGCCGAAGGTGCCGGTATTCGGCGGAATGTAGGGGACCCAATTGGCCGGGTTGACATAGAAGGCGCCGAACACGATCACGGCGATCACGATGCTGACTTTGATGGCCACGATGATGGTGTTGACGAAGGCCGATTCCTTGATGCCCTTGTAACAGAGCGCCGCGGCGGCGGCGACGATCAGGATGGCGGGCAGATTGAGAAAGGCGCCGGTGCCACTGATCGCGAAGCCCGATTCTGCCGCAGCGAACGGTGCGCTGGTCAGTGCCTCCGGCAAGTGAACATGAAACACATCGAGGAACGCAACGAAGTAGCGGCTCCAGCCGACCGCGACCGTGGAGCAGGCCATCATGTATTCGAGCACGAGATTCCAGCCCACGAACCAGGCGATGATCTCGCCCAGGGTGGCGTAGCTGTAGGCGTAGGCGCTGCCGCAGACCGGCACCATCGCCGCAAATTCCGAGTAGCACAGGCCGGCGAACATGCAGCCGATTCCGGCAATGATGAACGAGATGACGATCGCCGGGCCGGCGTGTTGCGCCGCAGCCAAGCCCGTGAGGACGAAGATGCCCGTGCCGATGATGCCGCCGATGCCGAAGGCAATCAGGGCCGGCACGCCCAATGCCCGAACCAGGTGTTTGCTCGAGGCCTCCAGCTGATAGTCGTGGATCGGCTTGGTGGCGAAGAGTCCCTTCTTGCTCATGAAAGTTCCTGCGCGGCAGCTCGTCCTGATCCCACTGTACACCCTCGAGTTAATTTAGATCTGCTAAACGTCTCGCAGTGCCGCGGGCAGGTGCGGTGCCAGGGCTTCGATCATTGCCTCGTACACTTTTGGCGCACCGGCGACGATGTTTGCCCCAAGTTGATATTCATGACCTGCGAGCGTGCCGACCCGGCCGCCGGCCTCGACGATCAGCAGCGTGCCTGCCGCGGTGTCCCAGGGTTTGAGGCCGAGCTCCCAGAAGCCATCGACCCGACCGGCCGCGACATAAGCCAGATCCAGGGCCGCCGCGCCCGGACGGCGGATGCCGGCGGCCACATTCGCCAGGGCCCGAAGCATTGCATAGTAGTTGTCGCCATAAGGCTCCTCCTGGCGGAAGGGAAAGCCGGTGGCCAGCAGCGCGCCTTCGAGCGTGCGCTGCTTGCTCACGCGCATGCGACGATTCTCGAGGTGCGCGCCCGCGCCGCGGGTGGCGGTGAACACCTCCTGCCGCATTGGGTCGTAGACCACGGCAACTTCGAGCCGGCCGCGCTGTTCGACCGCGATCGAGACCGCGAATACCGGAAAGCCATGCAGAAAGTTGGTGGTGCCATCGAGCGGATCGATGATCCAGACCGTGTCGTTCTCGCCGCTGCGGCCGCTTTCCTCCGCCAGGATCGCGTGCTCGGGGTAGTGCTTGTGCACAATTTCGATGATCTCGCGCTCCGCGGCGCGGTCGATCTCGCTGACGAAATCATTGCGACCCTTGGATGTAACCTCGAGGCTCTCGAGCCGAACCAGGCTGCGGACAATGATCTCGCCGGCGCGGCGGGCGGCCCGCACCGCGATATTGAGCAGAGGATGCATGACTGCGTGACTGCGTGACTTCAGAGCTTGGAAGCGAATATGGCATTAGGATATCAGGTCGTGTCAGGCTCAATTCGCATCGTGCTGGTGGCCACCTCCCATCCGGGCAATATCGGAGCGGCCGCGCGCGCGCTCAAGAACATGGGGCTCGACGAGCTGGTATTGGTGCGGCCGCGGGAATTTCCGCACCCCGAGGCGAGCGCACGCGCCTCCGGCGCCGAGGATGTGCTCGCGCGCACGCGCGTGGTGCCTGATCTCGCCTCGGCAGTGCGCGACTGCGGCCTGGTGCTGGCGAGCACCGCACGCGAGCGTGATCAGAATTTCCGGGTGCTGGATGCGCGCACGGCCGCGCAGCGACTGGTTGAGGCGGCCACGCAGCAGGCCGTGGCGGTCGTGTTCGGTGCCGAGCGCAGCGGTCTGACCAACGAGGAGCTCAACTCGGCGCACGCCTTGCTGCGCGTCCCGGCCAACCCGGCCTACGCCGCGCTCAATTTGGCCATGGCGGTGCAGATCGTCTGCTATGAGATCCTGTGCGCTCGCCGTGACTCGCCGCCGCCGGCGGCTACCAGAACCGATCCGCTCGCCACGGCGCAGGACATGGAACGTCTGTACGCGCATCTGGCCACGGTGCTCGAGCAGATTGATTTCCGCGATCGTACGCAACGCGGCACGCATCTCATGAACCGGCTGCGCAGGCTCCTGCAACGCGCCGAGCTCGACGCCAATGAGGTCAACATCCTGCGCGGCATTCTGACGGCGGTGCAGCAGCAGCGGCGCCGCGCCGGGGAGCGGGCATGAGCTCGCCGCAGACGGAGCCGGTGTACCTGGACTATGCGGCGACCGCACCGGTCGATCCACGCGTGGCCACGGCGATGAGCGGCTGCCTGACGCGAACCGGGGTGTTTGGCAATCCGGCCTCGCAGCACCATTTTGGCCGCCTCGCGCGTGCGCGCGTGGAGCAGGCGCGCGCGCAGGTCGCGTGCCTGATCGGCGCTGCGCCAGCGCAGATCATCTGGACCTCAGGCGCTACCGAATCGAACAATCTGGCCATCTTCGGCACGGCGCGCGCCGCGGCCAAAGCCGGCCACATCGTCACGGCGCGCACCGAGCACAAGGCCGTCCTCGACCCTTGCCGGCGGCTCGAGCAGGAGGGCTGGCGCGTGACTTATCTGACGCCGGACCGCGATGGAATCATCGAGCCGTTGCAGGTTCACGAGGCCATCGGCGCCGACACCGTGCTGGTTTCCATCATGCACGCCAACAATGAGATCGGGGTCATTCAGGACATTGAGGCCATAGCGCGCGTGTGCCATGAGCGCGACCTGCCGCTGCATGTGGATGCGGCGCAGAGCGCCGGCAAGCTTGAGATCGATCTGCGGCGCTGTGCGGTGGATCTGCTGTCTCTGACCGCGCACAAGCTGTATGGACCCAAGGGCATCGGTGCGCTGTATGTCAGTCCGCAGCGCCGCGCGAGATTGCGGCCCCTGATCTACGGTGGCGGCCACGAACGCGGGCTGCGCTCCGGCACGCTCGCGGTGCACCAGATCGTCGGCTTCGGCCTCGCTTGCGAGCTATGCGTTCGCGAGCGAGGCGAGGATGCCCAACGTATCGAGGCACTGCGCATGCGGTTGTGGGAGGGCTTGCGCAGCATCGAGGGTGCGTTGCTCAATGGTCACCCGACGCGTCGCGTGGCGGGCATCCTCAACGTGTCTTTTCCAGGCGTCGAAGGCGAAAGCCTGCTGCTGGGGCTGCCCGAGCTCGCGCTCTCGACCGGCTCGGCCTGCAATTCCGACAGCGATGAGCCCTCCTATGTGCTGCGCGCGCTGGGCCGCGATACCGAGCTTGCTCAAAGCTCACTGCGTTTCAGCCTCGGGCGTTTCAGCTGCGAGCGCGATGTCGAGGTGGCGCTCGGCGCTGTGCGACGTGAGGTGCAGCGACTGCGTGCGGTGGCGCCGTGAGCCGGGCGGCCGATACCGCGGATCAGCTCGCGCCGCGTATACGCGCACTGTTCTCGGCACTGGATCATGCCGGAGAATTCGTCGCTCACGAGGCCGACGGCGCGGCGCATCGCGCCCACGGCGAGGCCGGACGCGAGGAGCTCGGCACGCGGGTGCAATTCAGTCTGGCGATCGCCGGACAGCGGCTCGTCGGGGTACGCTACCGCGCCTATGGCTGCCCGCACACGCTCGCGACCTGCGAGTGGCTCGCTCGCTCGCTCGAGGGTCGCCGGCTCGATAGCCTCGCGATCGGCGATCCCCTGGAATGGGCGCAGCGCCTGGACGTGCCAGCGGCTAAACTGGGCCGATTGCTCGTTATTGAGGATGCGCTGCGGGCAGCGCTGACACGGTCATGACAAAAGCGTAGTAAAATTAACGGCCTGGAGAGTTTGATTATGACAATTTCCTTAAGCGAGTCGGCCGCTGAGCGCGTGCGCAGTCGCCTGGCCAGTCGCGGGCACGGCCTGGGGCTGCGTGTGGGCGTCAAGCCGAGCGGCTGTTCGGGATACAGCTACGTCGTGGACTACGCGGATGAGGCGCGCGCGGACGATCGGATCTTCGAGTCGCGCGGCGTCAAATTGTTCGTCGACGGTGCCAGCCTGGCCGCGATCGAGGGCACGCACATCGATTTCGTGCGCCAGGGGATCAACGAGAGCTTCCGGTTCAACAACCCGAACGTGCGCGCCGAATGCGGTTGTGGCGAAAGTTTCACCGTCTGAAAAGCCTTAAAACACGGGCACTTCCGCGCATCAATGGATTGCCCGGCGAGCCTCGCAACGCCTATACTGCCGGCCATTTTTCGGCACGGAGCTTCTCATGGCGCTCGAGCGCACCCTGTCCATCGTCAAGCCCGACGGCGTGGCCCGCAACCTCATCGGTGAGGTCTATCGTCGCTTCGAGAGCCAGGGACTGAAGATCATCGCGGCCCGCATGCTCCAGCTCTCGCAGGCGCAAGCGCAGCTGTTCTATGCGGTGCACCGCGAGCGGCCGTTCTACCAGGACCTGGTCCGCTACATGACTTCCGGCCCCGTAGTGGCACAGGTACTCGAGGGGGAGAATGCGGTGGCCCGCAATCGCCAGATCATGGGCGCCACCGACCCGAAGCAAGCCGAACCCGGCACGATCCGCGCGGATCTGGCGCTGAGCATCGAGGCCAATGTCGTGCACGGCTCGGATGCGGCCGAGACGGCGGCGCGGGAGATCGGGTTCTTCTTCAGCACGACGGAGATCTGTCCGCGCAACTGATCCGAGCGGCACGGGATGCGCATGAACGAGGTTGGTTTGACAGCTCCGGCGACGACTCGCCTCAATCTGCTCGGTCTGCCACGGCCGCAGCTCGAAGCCTGGTGCCAGGGCCTCGGCTCGAGGCCGTTTCGTGCCCGCCAGCTCATGCACTGGCTCTACAAGCGTGGTTGCGAGCGCTTCGAGGATATGAGCGATCTGGCGAAGGATTTCCGCGCCAAGCTCAACTTGCACGGCCACATCGGCTTGCCTGAGGTGCTGAGCGTGCAGCAGGCGAGCGACGGCACGCGCAAATGGCTGCTGCGTGCCGACTCCAGTCAGGCGTTCGAAATGGTCTACATTCCGGAGAGCGATCGGGGCACGCTGTGCATCTCATCGCAGGTCGGCTGCGCGCTCGACTGCGCCTTCTGCGCGACCGCGCAGCAGGGCTTCAATCGCAATCTGACCACCGCCGAAATCGTCGGCCAGGTATGGCTCGCCAACCGTGAGCTCGGCTTCAGACCCGGGGGTGAGCGTATCGTCACGAACGTCGTGCTCATGGGCATGGGCGAACCGCTCGCCAACTTCCGCAACGTCGTGCCTGCCCTGCACATTTTTCTGGATGATCTGGGCTTTGATCTCTCGCGCCGGCGAGTGACCCTGTCGACCGCCGGACTGGTACCACAGATCTACAAGCTCGCGCAGCAGACCAACGTAGCGCTGGCGGTTTCACTGCATGCGCCGGACGATGCCTTGCGCAGCCGCCTGGTGCCGATCAACCGCCTGCATCCGATCGCCGAGCTGCTCGAGGCCTGCTGGCACTACATCGATGAGCGCAACGGCCGCAGCGTGACCTTCGAGTACGTGATGCTCGCCGGCGTCAACGATTCAGCCGCGCAGGCGCGCGCCCTGGCCGCGCTGCTCGTCGGACATCCCGCCAAGGTCAATCTGATCCCGTTCAACCCTTTCCCGGGAACCCCTTTCCGCCGCTCGAGCGACCGCACGGTGGCACGGTTTCGTGACGAACTGCTGCGCGCCGGCGTGCTGGTCACTGTGCGCCGCACGCGCGGTGAGGATATCGATGCGGCCTGCGGTCAGCTCGTGGGTCGCGTGATCGATCGGACGGTCGTACGGTTGGGTGAGCGCGCGGCAGCAGCCGACGCGCGCGCCCAGGCGGCGCGGGTGGGTGCATGACTGCGCGGCGCCGTGCACGTGCAGTGCGCTCTCGCCGGGCGGCGCGGCTCGCGTTCGGCGCGATGGCAGCCTGTGCTCTGACGGCCTGTCAAAGCAATTCTGCGGTTCCGAAATACACCGAAACCCAGCGCGCCAAGGCTGCGCAGGCCAACCTGCAGCTCGGCATGGGGTATCTGCAGCAGGGCAATCTGGCACTCGCCAAGACCAAACTCGAGCGCGCCGAAATCGAAGATCCGCACAGTGCCGAGATTCACTCCGCGCTCGGGTTGCTCGATGAGCGGCTCGGCAAGGACAAGGAGGCCGATAAAGAATATCGCACGGCGCTGTCGATCACGCCTGGCGATCCAGCGCTGCTCAATAACTATGCCGTGTACCTCTGCAGCCACGGGCGCGCAGTCGAAGGCGTGCACAATTTCGAAGCCGCTGCAGGCAATCCGCTGTATCGCTCGCCGTGGGCGGCCTATACCAACGCCGGCGTCTGTTTGCGCCAGGCGCATCACGAGAGCGATGCGGCGCAGCTGTTTGTGCGGGCCCTGCAGTCCAACCCGAGTTACGCCGAGGCCATATTCCAGGCCTCCGACCTCGATCTGTCGCAGCAGAAATACGCGGCGGCGCGGCTGCGGGTCGATTTCTTCATGACCAACAACTCGGCCACGCCCGACCTGCTGTTGTTGGGGTGGCGCATCGCGCAGGTGCAGAACGACGGCGCCGGCGCGGCGCGCTACGCCCAGCGCCTGGCTAAGGAGTTTCCGGGCTCAGAACAGTCTCGCGCCATCTCGGCGAGTGCAGACCAATCCGGGCTGAGCGGTACGCATTGACTCCATTTCCGGAGGCCCCTTGACCAATCCGATCCAGCCGGTGCGCGGCATGAACGACGTTTTGCCCGCAGAGATCGCCGCCTGGCAGCACCTCGAAAGCGTGGCGCGCGGCATTTTCGAGGCCTATGGCTACGAGGAGATCCGGGTGCCGCTGCTCGAGCACACGGAGCTGTTCAAACGCTCGATCGGCGAGTTCACCGATATCGTCGAGAAGGAGATGTACACCTTCGATGACATCGGCGGCGACAGCCTGACGCTGCGCCCGGAAGCTACCGCGGGCATCGTGCGTGCTGCGATCTCCAACGGCTTGCTGCGCGGCCAGCGCCACAAGCTCTGGTGCAGCGGCGCGATGTTCCGGCATGAGCGGCCGCAGAAGGGCCGCTACCGCCAGTTCTATCAGCTTGACGTCGAGGCGCTCGGCTTCCCCGGCCCGGACGTCGATGCCGAGTTGATTGCGCTGAGCGCGCGTTTGTGGCGCGCACTGAACTTGAGCCGCGTTCGCCTGACGATCAACTCGCTCGGCACGCCGGCCTCGCGTCAGATATATCGCGAGCGGCTGGTACAGTACCTGCGCGCACACGAGCATGCGCTCGATGAGGACAGTCGCCGCCGGCTCGGCGGCAATCCGCTGCGCATCCTCGACAGCAAGAATCCCGACATGCGTGCGCTCATCGATGGTGCGCCGCTACTGAGCGATCATCTGGACGAGGAATCGTGCCTGCACTTCGCGGCGCTGCGCAGCTCACTCGAGGCCATGGGCATCGCCTACGAAGTCGACCCGCGCTTGGTTCGCGGGCTGGACTATTATTCGCGCACCGTCTTCGAGTGGGTCACCGATGCCCTTGGGGCTCAGGACGCGGTGTGTTCGGGGGGCCGCTACGATGGGCTGATTGCACAGCTCGGCGGGGAGCCGACCCCGGCCATCGGTTTTGCTGCCGGCATCGAGCGGGTCGTGGCATTGCTGCAGCAGGCCGGCAGTGCGCCTGCATCCAAGGCGCCCGATATCTACCTGGTCGCGAGCGGCGATCGAGCCGAGCGCGCCGCTTTGAGTCTGGCCGAACAATTGCGCGATGCCTTGCCAGGCCGCGCTGTCCTGCTCAACCTCGGCGGCGGCAATTTCAAGACACAGTTTCGCCGCGCTGATCGCAGCGGCGCCCGGCTGGCGCTGATCCTCGGAGAGGAGGAACTCGAGCGCGGCATGGCTGCGGTGAAACCTTTGCGCCGTGAGGGTGGTCAGATCGACTGTCCTCTGGCGCAGCTGCCCGAGCGCCTGGCGATGCTGCTGTAGAAAAGAAGGGAGATCGATCCAGTGGACGAGTATCTGAACGAGAAGGAGCAGTGGGAGCGGCTGTTGGCGGGGCTGCGCGAGCAGGCGCCGTGGATGCTCGCCGGCGTGGCGGTGATGCTGGCGGCGTTCGGCGGCTGGCGCTACTGGCAGGCGCGCACCGAGCGCAAGGAGCTCGAAGCGTCCGCGCTCTACGGCCAAGCGCTCGATGCTTTCACGCGCAACGATCTGAGCGGCGGCATCAGGATTGCCGATGATCTGGTCAGGAACTTCGGTGACACGGCGTATGGCGAGCAGGTAAATCTGGCGGCAGCGCGCGTGCAGGTCGAGAACCAGCAACTCGAGCCTGCCGCAGCGCGGCTGACGCAGGTCATGCAAACCTCGCGCGACCATGCGCTGACACTGGTCGCGCGATTGCGCCTGGCGCGCGTGCAGCTGGCCGAAGGCAAGCCCGACGAGGCCATCAAGACGCTCGATGCGGTCGACGCCGGCGCATTCGCTGCGCGATTTGCAGAACTGCGCGGTGATGCCTTGCTCGCCAAGGGCGATCGCGATGGCGCCTTGAAGCAATACCGAGCCGCGCGCGACAGCGGCACCGATACGGTCGACGTCGAGCTGCTGGATCTGAAGATCAACGAGCTGGCTCACTCGTGAATGCCCTCAAGCGCGTCTTCTGTCTGGGGCTGTGCGCCACGGCGGTACTTGTCGGCTGCAGCAAGGACAAGGCCGATAAGCCCGCGGTGCTCGTGCCGCTGGTCAATCGCATCGACATCAAGCGCGTCTGGCATGACAAGCTGAGCGGCGAGAGACCCATCCTGCGGCTGGGCTTGGGAGTCGCCGTCGAGGACCAGCGCGCGTTTGCGGCCAGTTACAAGGGCACGGTCGTAGCCTACGAGTCGGCCAGCGGCAAAGAGCTCTGGCAGCGCTCGGTGCACTCGCCGCTGTCGGCCGGGCCGGCGGTCGCCAATGGCTTGCTGGTCGTTGGCAGTTCAAAAGGCGATGTGATCGCGCTGTCGCCGCAGGACGGCGCGCCGCGCTGGCGTGTGCGCATCAATGCAGAGATTCTATCCGCCGCCGCCATCGGCGCTGGACTGGTGGTGGTGCGCGGGGTCGATGGCAAGCTGCACGGACTGTCGGCCAAGGACGGCAGCGAGAACTGGGTGGTCGATCAACAGGTGCCGCGCCTGTCGCTGCGCGGGACCAGCCGGCCCATCCTGGTCGGAGATCTCATCGTCTGCGGATTCGATAACGGCCGAGTCGTGGGCGTGGCGGCCGGCAACGGCAGTACCGCCTGGGAGACGAGCGTCGGGCAGTCCCACGGCAGTACCGAGCTGCAGCGCCTCATCGATGTCGATGCCTCGGTCGTGGTCGAAGGCGATGATCTGTTCGCCGTCGCCTATCAGGGACGCGTGGCGCGCCTGTCGCGCGAAAACGGCCAGATCGTCTGGGCGCGCGACCTGTCGAGTTTTCGCGGTCTGACCGTCGATGCCAACGCGGTCTACGTAGCGACCGCCGAGGGAGATCTGGTACGCCTGGACCGGCGCACCGGCACGGAGCAGTGGCGTCAGAAGAGCTTGCAGCGCCGTCAGCTGTCGCAGCCGATCCTCTATCGCGGGCGTATCGTGGTTGCGGATCTGGCGGGGTTCGTGCATTGGTTCGATGCCGCTACCGGCGATCCGATCGCGCGCGTATCGATCGGCAAGAAGCAGCGTATCAGCACGCCGCTGGTGGTGGCCGGAGATCTGCTGCTCATATTCAGCGATGAAGGCGAGCTCACCGCATTGCGCGCCCCGGGGCTCGAGGCAAAGTGATCATTGCCGATGCTTCCCATTGTCGCCATCGTTGGTCGGCCTAATACCGGCAAGTCGACCCTTTTCAATGCACTGACGCGCACGCGTTCGGCAATCGTCGCCGATGTTCCCGGGGTGACGCGCGATCGCCAATACGGCTATGCGCGCATCGGCAGCGTGCCGTGCGTGCTCATCGACACCGGCGGTCTCATCGAGCAGGCCAAGGGTCTGGATGCGCAGATGCGCATTCAGACCGAGAAGGCCGTAGCCGAGGCCGATCGCATCATCATGCTCGCCGATGCGCGCGCTGGACTCAGCACGCAGGATCAATTCATAGCGCGCGAGCTGCGCCGCACGGGCAAGCCCGTGGTGCTGGCGCTCAACAAGGCCGAAGGGCTGGATGCGGATCTCATCGCCGCGGATTTCCATGCGCTTGCTCTAGGCGAGCCGGTGGCTGTCGCGGCCGCTCATGGCCAGGGGCTGCTCGAACTGCTCGACGCCGCGCTCAGCGGGCTCGAGCCGCAGGGGCTCGCTGCTGAGGACGGTGCGGCGATTCGCGTCGCGGTCATCGGCAGGCCCAATGTCGGCAAGTCAACGCTGGTCAATCGTCTGATCGGCGAGGAGCGCGTAATCGCGAGCGAGCAGCCCGGCACCACGCGCGACAGCATCCTCGTACCCTTTCGGCGCGATGAACGCGATTTCGTCCTGGTCGACACGGCCGGGGTGCGNCGCCGGGCCCGTGTCGAGGACGCGGTCGAGCGTGCCAGCGTGGCTAAGACACTGCAGGCGATCGCCGAGGCGCACGTGGTCATCATGACGCTCGATGCGCACGACAGCGTCGGCGAGCAGGACGCCAGTGTGCTCGGACAGGCGCTCGAGCGCGGCCGCGTGCTGCTGATCGCGGTCAACAAATGGGACGGCATCGCACCCGAGCAGCGCGAGGAAATTCGCCGCCAACTCTCATTGAAGCTCGATTTCGTGCCATTCGCGCCGCTGCATTTCATTTCGGCGCGTCACGGCACCGGCGTCGGCGAGCTGATCCGCGACGCCATTCGCGGCTACGATGCCGCGATGCGCGAGCTGCCGACCCCGGCGCTGACCCGCACGCTCGAGCGCGCCCTCGAAGCGCACCAGCCGCCGCTGGTACGAGGCCGGCGCATCAAGCTGCGCTATGCCCATCAGGGCGGCCGCAATCCGCCGCGCATCGTCATCCACGGCAATCAGACCACCTCGGTGCCCGAGGCGTATCGGCGTTACCTGGCCAACGTCTACCGCGAATGTTTCGATCTGTTTGCGACCCCCGTGGCGATCGAGTTTCGCACCGACCAGAATCCCTATGACCGTCTCAAGGCGGGGAAGGGGCCGTCTCGGCGGCGGGCAGGAACAATGCCGGGTCGACGAATTCGCGGTTGAGCGCGACTGCGAAATGCAAGTGCGGACCGGTGACGCGGCCGGTGGCGCCGACCCGACCGATGCGCGCGCCGCGGTGAACGAGCTCGCCGATCACGACGCCGATCGCCGACAAATGACAGTACATCGTGATCAGACCCTGGCCGTGGTCGATCAGCACGGTGTTGCCGTTGAAGAAGTAGTTGCCGGTGTCGATGACCTTGCCGTCAGCGGCGGCGCGAATCGGTGTACCGCTCGCGGCGGCGATGTCCATGCCGGAATGCGGCGCGCGCGCCTCGTTGTTGAATATGCGACGTCGGCCGAAGGAACTGGTCCGCACGCCCTCCACGGGCGGCAGCAGACGCAGCGTCGCCGGAGGCTGTTCGGCAAAGCTCGCCAGCGCGGCGTGCAGCCGCACAGCCTCACGCTGGTAGCGCTCCAGGTCCTTTTTCGACAGATCGACCTTCGCCGCCGGCACCGTCAGCCGCTGCTCCTCGTACTGCTTGGGTGCGATGTCGAACTTCAGAGTCTGCGCAGTCGCCTGCGCGCCGCCTCGGACCGTAATCGCGGCCTCGCCCGGTGTCGCGCTCAGTGGAATGCCGATGACCGCCAGCCAATGGTCGGCGTTGCTGAGCACCATGACGCGTTTGCCTTCATAGCTCGCGAGCGGTGCCGGCGCGCCTGCGCCGGCATCGCCGGGAATCTCCAGCAGCGCCACGCCTCCGGGTACCAGACTCGGCTGCGGCAATGTCAGCGCGGCGGTGCTCGCCGCGCCGTCCTTGGCCTCGAGCGCGGCCGCGCTGAGCGAGAGCAGCAGCAGCGCCACAGCCCGGAGTCTCACGAGCGACGCTCGAGCACCAAAGCGCGCAGGCTCCCTTGCGCCAGCCTTGCATCGAACGTCTCGCCGATCGCGAGTTGCTCGGCGGCCGTGATGAGTGAGCCATCGGCGCTGCGCGTAACAACCGCAAATCCTCGACCCAAGGTCGAGAGCGGGCTGACCGACTGCAGGGCGCGGGCGGCACCGTCGAGCCGCGCGGCGAGCGCGGCGAGGCGTGTGTGCAGCGAGCGGCGCAGTCGCGCTTCGAGCTCGTCGAGACGCTGGCTGTGCTGCAAGAGCCGCGCGCCGGGGTGCGCCAGCTGCAGTCGGTGCAGCAACGTATCCAGGCGCGCCTCCTCTGTCTTGAGGGCTCGACCTGCGGCCGCGGCAAAGCGCGCCGAAAGTTGCGCGAGCCGATGCCGCCAGACGGCGGCGTCGGGTGCGACCAGCTGTGCGGCGGCTGACGGTGTCGGGGCGCGCAGATCCGCCACGAAGTCGGCGATCGTGAAATCGATCTCGTGGCCGATTCCGGTCACCAGCGGAATCGGACAGCGCAGCATCGCCCGGGCGAGGCGCTCGTCGTTGAAGGCCCAGAGATCCTCGAGCGAACCGCCGCCCCGCGCCAGGATCAACACGTCGCATTCGGCCCTGGCGGCCGCCAGCTCGATGGCGGCCACCAGGGCCGCAGCCGCGGCGGCGCCTTGAACCGGGGAGGGGTAGATCAGCACCTGCGCGGCCGGGAAGCGACGCCGGAGGACATGCAGGATATCGCGAATGGCGGCGCCGCTCGGTGAGGTGATGACGCCGATGCGACGCGGCGCGCTCGGCAACGCCCGTTTGCGCTCTGGAGCAAACAGCCCCTCGGCCGCCAGGCGAGCCTTGAGCTCCTCGAACGCCCGCTGCAGGGCGCCGAGGCCGGCGTCTTCCATGAGCTCCACGAGCAACTGGTAGTCACCACGGGGCTCGTACAGACTGACACGGCCATAGGCGAGGACCAGCTGACCCTCCCTGGGCGCGAAGCGCGCCAGCGCATTGCGCGCTCGAAACATGGCGCAGCGCACTTGCGCGTCGTGGTCCTTGAGAGAGAAGTACCAATGGCCGGAGGCAGGCCGCGACAGGTTCGAGATCTCTCCCTGCACCCAGAGACTGCCGAGACCTGACTCGAGCACCGTCCGGACCTCTCGATTCAGCCGCGAGACCGAGTAAACGGCCCGCCCCGGCGGCCCGGTGCTGGAGTCCGGCAGCAGGCTGCCGGTGCCGCGGTCGGCAAGGCGCGTCTTCATCGGCTCGAGTCTCGGTATTGGGTGCGCGCAGCCGCTGCGGCCCGGCTGCAAAGTCTACCGTAAATGGGCCTGACGCCGTACAATGGTGCGCTTCTTCTCGAAGTTCCAGAGGCTCAATGCGAATTCTCGAAGAGGCGCTCACCTTTGACGACGTCCTGCTCGTTCCTGCGCGCTCCGACGTTCTGCCTCGCGAAGTCGATCTCTCTACCCGGCTGACACGCAAGATAAAACTCGGTCTGCCGGTGCTATCGGCGGCCATGGATACGGTCACCGAAGCGCGCCTAGCGATCACGATGGCGCAGGAGGGCGGGATCGGCATTGTGCACAAGAACATGCCGATCGGCAGTCAGGCGCGCGAAGTGGCACGCGTGAAAAAATTCGAGAGCGGCGTGATCGTCGATCCGATCACCGTTCCCCCGGACACGACCATTCGCCAAGTCATCGAGCTCACGCGTGCGCGTGGCATCTCGGGCGTGCCCGTGGTCAGCGGCAGCAAAGTCGTCGGCATCGTCACCCACCGCGACCTGCGCTTCGAGCGGGCACTCGATGCCCCGGTCAGCTCGGTCATGACGCCCAAAGCGCGCCTCATCACGGTGCGTGAAAATGCGCCCAAAGAGGAAGTGCAGCGACTGCTGCACAAGCACCGCATCGAGAAAGTCCTGGTCGTCAATGGCGACGACGAGCTCAAGGGCATGATCACGGTCAAGGATTTTCAGAAGGCCACGGAATTTCCGCGAGCCAGCAAGGATGTGGGTGGGCGCCTGCGCGTCGGGGCGGCGATCGGCACGACGCCGGATACCCTCGAGCGCGTCGAGGCGCTGCGCGAAGCAGGGGTCGACGTGATCGTACTGGACACCTCGCATGGGCATTCGCAGGGCGTGCTCGAAATGATTGCGCGACTCAAATCACGCTGGGGCGATCTGGAGCTCATCGCCGGCAACATCGTGACGCGCGAAGCCGCACTGGATCTGGTTGCCGCCGGTGCCGATGCCGTCAAAGTGGGGATCGGCCCAGGCTCGATCTGTACCACGCGCGTGGTGGCCGGCGTCGGTGTGCCACAGATCTCAGCGGTCGCCAATGTGGCCGAGGCGCTCAAGGGTACGGATGTGCCGTTGATCGCCGACGGCGGCATTCGCTACTCCGGCGACCTCGCCAAGGCGATCGTGGCCGGCGCACACGCCGTCATGATCGGCGGCATGTTCGCCGGTACCGAGGAGTCCCCGGGCGACGTCGAGCTCTACCAGGGAGCCTCTTACAAGGCCTATCGCGGCATGGGCTCGCTCGGGGCGATGTCGGATCGGCACGGTTCGGCCGACCGCTATTTCCAGGACACCTCCACCGAGCTCGAGAAGCTCGTGCCCGAGGGCATCGAGGGACGCGTGCCGTATAAGGGCAGTCTGGTGACGATCCTCTATCAGCTCGCCGGCGGCTTGCGCGCCGCCATGGGCTACACCGGCAGCAACAGCATCGAGGAGATGCGCACGCGTCCATGGTTCGTGCGTATCACGACGGCCGGGGTGCGCGAGAGTCACGTCCATGACGTGACGATCACGAAGGAGGCGCCGAATTATAGCGTCTCCTGAACGGTTGGTCGTGGCGGCGAGCGACGGTGCGGCGCCGAGCCCCGATATCCATGCGCATCGCATTCTGATCCTTGATTTCGGCGCGCAATACACTCAGCTCATCGCCCGCAGGGTGCGCGAACTCGGGGTTTACTGCGAGATTCATCCCTGGGACCTCAGCGATTCGGAGGTGCGCGCCTTTGGCGCGCGCGGCGTGATCCTGTCCGGTGGTCCTGAGTCGGTGACCGATGCGACACCGCCCAAGGCGCCGGAGGCCGTATTCACGCTCGACGTGCCGCTGCTCGGCATCTGCTATGGCATGCAGACCATGGCGCAGCAATTGGGCGGGCGCGTTGCGGGCGCACACACCCGCGAGTTCGGCTACGCCGAGGTCGCGGTGCAGGCGCCGTGCCGGCTGCTCGATGGCATCGTCGATCGCGAGCGCCATGGTCACGCGCTGCTCGATGTCTGGATGAGCCACGGCGATCGCGTCGAGCTGTTGCCCCCGGGCTTCCAGGCCGTGGCCAGCACGCACAATGCCCCGTACGCGGCCATGGCCGACGAGCGCCGCCGCTACTACGGCGTGCAGTTCCACCCCGAGGTCACGCACACCCGCCAGGGTGCGACCATTCTCGAGCGCTTCGTGCGCGAAATCTGCGGCTGCGAAGCGCGCTGGACCGCCGGCAACATCATCGAGGATCTGATCGCCCGTGTTCGCGCTCAGGTCGGTAGCGAGCGCGTGCTGCTCGCGCTCTCGGGCGGCGTCGACTCCTCGGTCGTGGCGGCGCTGCTGCAACGGGCGATCGGTGAGCAATTGACCTGCGTGTTCGTCGATCACGGACTGCTGCGCTTGGGTGAGGGCGATCAGGTGATGCAGATCTTCGCCGAGCGTCTGCGCGTGCGTGTGATCCGGGTACAGGCGGAAGGGCGGTTTCTCGGGGCCTTGCGCGGGCACAGCGAGCCGGAATCCAAGCGCAAGATCATCGGCCGGCAGTTCATCGAAGTGTTCGAGGAACAGGCGCGCAAGCTGCATGACGCGAGGTTTCTCGCGCAGGGCACGATCTATCCCGACGTGATCGAGTCGGCCGGCGTGCGTGGCGGTAAGGCGCACGTGATCAAATCGCACCACAACGTCGGCGGGCTGCCGCCGGATCTGAAGTTTCAGCTGATCGAGCCGTTACGCGAACTCTTCAAGGACGAAGTTCGGCGCATCGGCCTCGAGCTCGGGCTGCCACACGAGCTGGTGTACCGCCACCCGTTCCCCGGTCCCGGACTCGGCGTGCGCATACTCGGCGAAGTGACCTCCGAGTACGCGCAATTGCTGCGCCGTGCCGACCATATCTTCATCGAGGAACTGCGCCGCCATGAGCTCTATGAGCGCACCAGTCAGGCGTTCGCGGTGTTTCTGCCGGTGCGCTCGGTCGGTGTCATGGGCGATCAGCGCCGCTACGAGCACGTGATCGCCCTGCGCGCGGTCGAGACCATCGATTTCATGACGGCCCACTGGGCGCATCTGCCCTATGAGTTTCTCGATCATGTCTCGCGCCGCATCGTCAACGAGGTGCCCGGGATCTCGCGCGTCGTGTATGACATCACGGGCAAGCCGCCGGCGACCATCGAGTGGGAGTGAGTGGTTTTTTTTTCAGAAGCGAATCTTGACTGGCTATATCAAGGCTGCAGGTCCCCGTCCCAGGGCCGAGTAAAATATTCGGTGAATGGCTCTTCGGTGCCGCGCACGCAAGAATTCTTGCCTCATCTGGAAGTGCTGCCCGCTGCGCAGAGGAAACTCTGGACTGAGCTGTCGGCTGTACCGGATGAATTCATGCTGTATCGTGGGACCGCGCTGGCACTTCATCTGGGCCATCGTTACTCGATTGACTTCGACTTTTTCGGTAACCGGCCGCTCGACCTGTCAGCGCTCGAGGCTGGCATACCGTTCTTGTCCGGTGCCCGCGTTGTCCAGCGCGAAAAGAACACACTCAGTGCGATAGTCGATCGTGGCGGTCGCGTGAAAGTATCCTTCTTTGGCGTGCCAAATCTGCCGCGCCTAGCGCCGCCACATGTCGCCAAGGACAACGGTCTGCAGGTCGCATCTTTGATCGACCTAGCCGGTACCAAGGCGTCGGTACTGCAACTGCGTGCGGAGGCCAGAGACTACGTCGATATCGATGCGCTGATGAGACTGGGTAAGGTTGGTTTGCCCGCTGCATTGGTGGCGGCCCAGAAGCTTTACGGATCGACCTTCAATCCGGAGATCACGCTCAAGGCGCTGTCGTTCTTCGATGACGGAGATCTGCGTGCTCTGCCCGAGGAGATGAAACAGCGCCTAGTTGTCGCTGCGCGCGAAGTCGATCTGGAGCATCTTCCAGACATCGACTACGCCTTCACTCGAGGAGCTCGAGATCATGGATATGAGCTATGAAGCCCTTTCCCGTCACACCGCAGACCCTGGGTATTGCGCGCAACATCATCTGGTTCGAGCCCCCTGAAAAAGCCCTCGCGGACCCGATACGCTTCGTCGCCTACGCCATGACTTACGCACTTCCCGAGGACATGCGCGTCATTCGTCAATACGTCTCCGATGAGGATTTTCGGGAAGCACTTGACCATGCACCTGCCGGAATTATCGACCCGCGCTCCTGGGCGTACTGGAATTCCAAGATGGGCCGGTACCCGCCGCCGCCGCTACCTGTACGGCGGTTTGGCATCGTTACTGATCCAGAAGAGTTGGGTCCGAGGCAAAGATCCAGGAGCAACAACGCCGAGGCCGCGCGAAAGCTCATGCCTGCAAATCGGCAGCAGGACGGCAGAATGGCTTGGCAGCAAACGAGACAGCAAGCGGCTTCGATGTTCGATCTCGATGAGGTTCGGCGTCGAGCTCGTGAAGAGTGGCGAGCCAAATACGGTCCCAAAGACAAAACATGAAACCTAAGACAAACGCGTGAGCCTAAGGCTGCTTCGCAGCCTGAGTATCCTTTGCCGCAGGCAACCGGATGTTCGCGAGTAGGACCCGCGCGATTGTAGCGCCTGGCGCGGCGCTAATATACCGAGCAATACGTAGATTTCCCGATGGACACCGTGCACTAACGAGCTACAAGCAGCCTGTATGAAGCGTAATCCGCAAATCGTGGCGTTCATGACTGCGTTCCCGTATTCGATCGAGGTCGAGGCGCCGCTCGAAGACGCGCACAAGCTCATGCGCAAGCATCATTTTCGTCATCTTCCGGTGACTTGCGACGGGGCAATTGTGGGCATGTTGACGGATCGGGACATCAAGCTGATTCTGGGGCCTGACTTTGGCCGCCCGGAGGAACGGGAGCTCAAGGTGCGCGACGCGTACGTTGAAAATCCTTGCGTCGTGCCCGCATCGATGCCGGTTGCAAGCGTTGCCCGTACCATGGCGGACAAGCACATCGGCTCAGCTATTGTGACCAAGAACGATAAGCTCGTCGGCATATTCACGGTGACCGACGCCTGTCGCGCGCTCGCCCAAGTCCTCGGTGAGCCCGAGAACGGAGCCGACGAGCTGGCCTGAGGGCGCACTTTCGGACAGCTGCGAGGCCGCTGCGACGGGGCCAGGACTCTGAGCGCCACCGGCTTGCACAGCCGCTATGATGAGGCCCAGCAGAGCCACGCTTCGCGGGGAGCGTCATGTGATCGCACCCGAACAGATTCGATCGACCCATGCGCTGATTGCGCCGCATGTCCGCCGCACGCCGGTGATCGAACTCGAGGCGGCGGACTTCGGTGTGCAGGCCGCTGCCCTCATCTTCAAATTGGAATCACTGCAACACGCGGGCTCATTCAAGGCGCGAGGCGCGTTCGCGAACCTCATGACCCGCAAAGTTCCCGCTGTCGGCGTCGCGGCCGCCTCGGGCGGCAATCACGGCGCAGCCGTGGCGTTCGCGGCCATGAAGCTGAAGGTGCCGGCAAGAATCTTCGTGCCGAGCGTGGCTTCGCCGACGAAGATCAAGCACATCACCGATTACGGTGCGCAGCTCGTGGTCGCGGGCGAACGCTATGCCGATGCTCTGAGCGCCAGCGAATCGTGGGTGGCGCAGTCAGGCGCCCTGGCTGTGCACGCCTTTGATCAGCTCGAGACGATCCTTGGTCAGGCCAGCCTGGCACTCGAGCTCGAGCAGCAGACGCGTGAGCTCGATACTCTGCTGGTGGCGGTGGGCGGTGGCGGTCTGATCGCCGGCATTGCCGCCTGGTACCAGGGCCGCATCAAAGTGGTGGGCATCGAGCCGGAGCGGGCCCCGACGCTGACACGCGCCTTCGAGGCGGGACGGCCCGTGGATGCGCAGGCCGGCGGCATTGCGGCCGACTCGCTGGCACCGCGCCGAGTGGGGGAACTGGTGTTTCCGATCGTGCAGCAATTCGTCAGCGGGACGGTGCTGGTCAGCGACGATGCGATCCGCGATGCGCAGCGACTGCTCTGGCAGCGCCTGCGGATCGTGGCCGAGCCGGGCGGCGCTGCGGCGCTCGCGGCGCTGTCCTCGGGCCGCTACAAGCCGCGCGCCGATGAACGAGTCGCCGTACTGATTTGCGGCGGCAATACGGCTG
>JGI12269J14319_10000312_pt1 | contig 46248 bp, 40 predicted proteins | sample PeaSoiSIISIP2007_FD_14319 | JGI IMG/M metagenome (IMG submission 14319)
CGGAGACGGCGGGCGCCGAAGATGCCGCTGACCCCTTCGACTCGACCGACGGCTCCGACTCGACCGACGGCTCCGACTCGACCGACGGCTCCGAGCCTGTGGTGGCATTCGACCCGGCTGGGAGTATCGCGTCGGCACGCGCCGTGGATGGCGGCGGCGAGCCCGAGGCGGTCAGCGGCGGGGCCGGCACCGATGACGAGGTCGATGTCGACGTCGCACTGCTCGACACCATCGAACAGGTACTCGCGGACGTCGAGCAGGCGCTGGCCCGGCTCGACGACGGCACCTACGGGACATGCGAGGTGTGCGGCGACACCATCGGCGACGACGACCTGTCCCGGGCACCGGCGGCCCGGTTCTGTGACCAGCACCTCCCCCTCCGGCACCCCTGAACCGCAGGTGCCGCCGGGCGACGGTCAGGCCTTCTTCGTCTCCCAGAAGATGGTGTCGATCTCGGCGATCTGGTCCAGGAGTTGCTGGGCCACCTTGGGATCGGTCGACTTCTTGGCCTCACCCGCGGCCTTGGTCGCCTTCCAGAACAGCTCGTGGAGCTGGGGGTGCTTCTGGAGGTGCTCGGGCTTGAAGTAGTCGGTCCACAGGACCCACAGGTGGTGCTTGACCAGCTCGGCCCGCTCCTCCTTGATGAACAGGGCCCGCGACTTGAAGGCGTCGTCGTCCGAGGCGTTGAACTTGTCGACGATCCCCTTGATCGATTCGGCCTCGATCCTGGCCTGGGCCGGGTCGTACACCCCGCAGGGGAGGTCACAGTGGGCGTGCACCGGCGTGGGGGGGAGGATCCGGTCGATGGTCGACAGAAGGCGGTCGACGGTGCGCATGAGCAGGTCTCCTTCGGGCAGAGTGCAGTCGATGAGGTTGTCGCTCACCTTACCCACAGTCGGTACGTCGTGATCCCGGTGCGTCCGACCCGCTCGCAGGTGCGTACCGGTGTGGCGCTCACGGCCACGGTCGTGGCCGTCGCCGGCGGGGTGGTCACCCTGGTACGGGTCCGGCCGCGGCGGGTGGTGGTGGAAGGTCGGAGCATGGAGCCGACGCTGGCGCCCGGCGACCGGCTGCTCGTCACCCGGGCCCGCCGCGTGCACGCCGGCGACGTGGTGGCGGTGCGCGATCCCCGGGACGCCCGGCGCGTGCTCGTCAAGCGGGTCGGGGCGGTGCTCGACCGGGAGGTGGTGCTCCGGGGCGACAACCAGGGTGCCAGCACCGACAGCCGGGATTTCGGCACCGTGGCGCTCTCCGCCGTCCTCGGCCGGGTGGTCCGCTGCTACGCCCCGGCCTGGCGGGCCGGCCCGGTGCGCTGACCCCTCGGTCGGGGACACGGTCGGCGGAGACGGTCGCAACGGACGGTCGGCGGGGACGGGGCGTCGGCGAGGTGCCGGGAGCCCGGGCCGTGAGGAGTACGATCGACCTGATGGCGATGCTCGACAGGGAGCTGGAGCGGCTCCTCGCCCCCGGCTATCTCGACGGGATGAAGGACCGTTCCCTGGAGGAGGTCCGCGCCATGCGGGCCGAGTGCCAGGAAGCCGAAACGGCGGTGTCGTTCCTGCGGCGCCTGGCCCAGGGTCGTCTCGACCTGGTGCACGCCTGCCTCGACCATGCCGATGGGCAGGGTGCCGATCTCGACTCGATCGTGGACCGTCTGCCCTCCATCATCGGCTCGGGCCCGCCCCGGCCGGCGGGATACGGACGGCTGCCCTCGCAGATGTCGCCCGATCTCGACGACGCCGAGCTCACCGTCGAGATCGACGCCGTCATCGACGCCGAGCGCATCGGCGAGCTCCCCACCATGAGCGATCAGGAGCTGCACGTCCTGGGGGACCGCCTGACCGCCATCGAGGCCCGGATCTCGGACCAGCGCCGGGCCCTGCACGAACGCATCGACAAGCTCCAGGCCGAGATCGTGAGCCGCTACAAGACCGGCGAAGCCTCGGTCGACGGCCTGCTGGCCTGAGCGGGCACCCGGCGGCTCGGCGGACCTCGTGCCCAAGCAGCTCCCCGACCGTTGGCACGAGCTCGGGGCCTTCATCAAGGAGCAGCGCTCCACCGCCCGGCTGTCGTTGCGCCGGCTGTCGGAGCTGGCCGGCATCTCCAACCCTTACCTGAGCCAGATCGAGCGCGGTCTGCGACGGCCGTCGGCTGAGATCCTCCAGCAGATCGCCAAGGCCTTGCGTATCTCGGCCGAGACCCTGTACGTCCAGGCCGGGATCCTCGAGCCCGGCACGGGCGAGCCGGACCTGGCGCGCGAGATCCTGGCCGACCCTGATCTCAACGAGGACCAGAAGCAGGCGCTGATCCGGATCTACCTGTCGTTCCGTCACGAGAACGAGGCCCGGCAGGAGGTGCCGCCCGAAGGTGGCACCGACGCCGGCACCGGCACCGGCACCGGCGGGACCCGGGCCCGGACCGGGGCCGGAGCGACGACGGCACCCTCCGGGGAGGGTCGGCCCGACAGCGCGACCGGCACCGAGGACGCGACCGGTCCCGACGGCGGGTCGGGGCCCGAGGCGTCACGGGGGGCCACCGCCGGCGTGTAGCCGCTGCCAGGCGCCAGGCGCCAGGCGCCAGGCGCCAGGGCCGGGCGCCGGACGGCCCGGCCCGCCCTCCAGGTAATCTCATCGCCGGTGCGACGACTCTCGGTGCTCTCGCTGCACACGTCGCCGCTCGCCCAACCGGGGACCGGTGACGGTGGCGGCATGAACGTGTACGTGCGCGAGCTGTCCTCCGCTCTGGCCCGGGCCGGCGTGGAGTGCGACGTCTACACCAGGGCCTGGTCGCCAGACCTGCCGGCCACCGTCGTGGTGGAGCCCGGCCTGCGGGTCCACCACGTCCCGGCCGGCCCGCTCGGGCCGGTGCCCAAGGAGGACCTTCCCGGGACCGTCGACGAGTTCGCCGACAACGTCATGGCCCTCATGACCTCGGGGGCGGGCGTCGCCCCGGCGCTGCACGAGGAGGCGGGGTTCGACGCCGTGCACGCCAATTACTGGTTGTCGGGCATCGCCGGGCACCGGATCAAGCACGAGCTCGACCTCCCGCTGGTGTCGACCTTCCACACGCTGGCACGCGTCAAGGCGGAGGCGAGCCCGGAGGAGGTCTCGAGCGACGAGCCCCACCGGCGCGCCGAGGCCGAGGCCGCCGTGATGCGGTGCTCCGAGGTGGTGCTGGCGTCGTGTTCGGTCGAGGCCACCCAGCTGGCCCACCTCTACGACGGGAACCCGGCCCGCATCCGCGTCGTCCCCCCCGGCGTGGACCGCGCCTTCTTCGGCCCGGGCCACCGGCCCCAGGCCCGACGNGCCCTCGGACTGCCGGCGGACGCGCCGCTGTTGCTGTTCGTCGGGCGGATCCAGCCCCTCAAGGGGGCGGACGTGGCCGTCCGCGCGCTGGCGGCCATGACCGACCATCCCGGTGCTCATCTCGTCGTGGTGGGCGGGCCGAGCGGACCCCGGGGGGTGGAGCACCTGGCGTCGCTGCAGGCCCTCGTGGACGAGCTCGGGGTGTCGCGGCGCGTCCACTTCGATGCCCCCCAGCCCCACGAGCTGCTGTCCACCTACTACCGCGCCGCCGACGTGTGCGTGGTGCCCAGCCGCTCGGAGTCCTTCGGCCTGGTGGCGCTGGAGGCGGCCGCCTGCGGGACCCCCGTCGTCGCCGCGGCGGTGGGTGGGCTGACCACGCTGGTGGAGGAGGGGCGGACCGGATACCTGGTCGAGCCTTCGACCCCGGAGGCGTTCGCCGCCGCGGTGTCGCGGGTGCTCGGTGACCGACCGCTGGCGGAGCGCCTGGCCACGGCGTCGGTGCTGCGGGCCCACCGCTACACGTGGGCGCACGCCGCCTCACTGTTGCGCGCCACGTACGAGGAGCTCACCGCCGAGCGACTCGTCGGGTGCCGCTGACGCCGGTCGGCCGTGCCCATCGCCGACATCGCCTCCCCTGAGGAGCGCGCCGCCTGCGACGCCGCCATCGAGCGGTGGGCCGCGGCCCGTCTGGCCGAGGAGGGCGCCGTGGTGGCGGTCGACCGCCAGCCCGAGCTCGGTCGCTGGTACCTGCGCCTGCGCGGCGAGGAGAAAGACGTCGTGACGGTGTGGCTCACGATCCGGCAGCGGACGCTCCATCACGAGGCGCAGGTCATGCCGGCGCCCGAGGTGAACGCGGTCGGGACCTTCGAGTACCTCCTGCGACGCAACGCCGATCTGCACCAGATGCGGTTCGCCCTCGGGGCCGAGGACGCGGTGTACCTCGTGGGCGAGGTGCCGGTCACGGCCGTCGGTGACGACGAGCTCGATCGCATCGTCGGTTCGAGCCTGGCGTACGTCGACGCGTACTTCCCGACCGCCATGAGCATCGGGTTCGCGGGGCGCTATCACCGTCGTCGTCCCGCCTGAGCGCGTCGCGCGCGACGCTCGCTTTTTCGCTTCGGCGCGCGCGTCGCGCACCGGCTAGGGTGCCAGGCGCACGGCCCGAGGGGCTGGTGATGCTGGTCGATCGGGGAAGTGCGGCTGGTGTCCAGGGTTCCTCGGGCCGCGCCGCGTCCGGACATGTCACGACGCTTCGTCGAGGTGCGTGTCGGCCTGTGTCGGTGTGCTGATGCCGCGTCGAGGGCGGCGTGACAGTCCGGTGTGACACTGGGCACGTCACGACTTCGTCCGACAGCGTGGCGTGACGGTGCGCTACGACGACACCGTCGCCCCGGGGCCCGGGGCGGGCCGTGGTCGACGACGAAGGAGCATGGACAGTGGCGCGTGACGGAGGGGGAGCGCAGGCGAGGTTGCTCGTGGTGGGCGGTGGCCGCATGGGGGGCGCGTTGGTGCGCGGTCTGCTCGCCGCCGGGTGGCGGCCCGACGACCTCGCCGTGGTCGAGCAGTCCGCGGCCCGCTGCGCCGAGCTGGCCGGGTTGTTCCCGGGCGTGGCCGTGGGGGCCGAGCCGCGACCCGCCGCCGGTGCCGTCCTGGCCGTCAAGCCGGTCGACGCCCACCAGGCGTGCACGACCGTGGCCGCGTCGGGGACGCCGCGGGTCCTGTCGATCATGGCGGGGGTCACGCTCGCCCGCCTCGAGGCGTGGCTGGCCCCGGCCACGGCCGTGGTCCGGGCCATGCCCAATNCCCCGGCCACCGTGGGTGCGGGCGTGTCCGCCCTGGCCGGCGGCTCGGGCGTCACGGAGGCCGACCTGGTGTGGGCCGAGGAGCTCCTCGGGGCGGTCGGCCACGTGGTGCGGCTGCCCGAAGCCGCCCTGGACGCGGTGACCGGCCTGTCGGGCTCGGGCCCGGCCTATGTCTTCCTCGTGACCGAGGCACTGGTGGCGGCGGGCGAGGCCGTGGGGTTGTCGCCGGCGGTGAGCCGCCTCCTCGCCGTCGACACGGTGATCGGGGCCGCCCGGTTGCTGGCCGAGTCGGGGGAGACTCCCCAAGCCCTGCGGGCCCAGGTGACCTCGCCCGGGGGGACGACCGAAGCCGGCGTGCGCGAGCTCGAGGGGGGCGGCCTCCGCCAGGCGGTCGCCGCCGCCGTGGCCGCGGCCACGGCGCGCTCGCGGGCCCTCGGGGCCGCGTCGGCGGACGGNGAGGGCCCCGCCTGAGGCCGGGCGCCCTTCGCACCCCGCCGGCCGGTGACGGCCGGGCGGGGCCTGAGCAGCCGTTTTCTCCGCCGTCGGTCTTTCCTCATTCGCCTCAGTGGCGTACAGTCGCCTCAGGCGGGAGAGGGGTGATTCCACTGAGTGCAGATGACGTCACGAGCGCTCGCTACCTGACCGTACGGGAGGTGGCGAGCACGCTCCGAGTTTCCAATATGACGGTGTACCGGTTGATCAACGCGGGCGACCTGCCCGCCGTGCGGGTCGGGAAGTCGTTCCGGCTGCGCGAGGACGACGTGAACCGGTACCTGGCGGACAGGTACACGCAGGCTGGTTGACCCCCGCCGGCCTGTCCGGCGCGGGGGAGGGGGGGAGGTGACCCGGCAGACCGGCGGGTCGGTCTTCTTCCTGACCGACTACGGGTACACCGACGAGTTCGCCGGTGTCGTGCGGGCCGTCGTGCAGCGGTGCGCGCCCGGCGCCCCGGTCGTCGACCTGACCCATGACGTCGAGCCGTTCGACGTGCGGGCGGGCGCTCTGGCCCTGAGCCGGGCCGCGCCGCACCTCGGCCCGGGGGTGGTCCTGGCCGTGGTGGACCCCGACGTGGGCACCGACCGTCGTGCCGTGGCCGTGTCGGTTGCGGGCGGCGGCACCGGCGGTGGGCCGCGGCACTTCGTCGGTCCCGACAACGGGCTGCTGCCCTGGGCGCTCGACGTGCTCGGCGGGCCCGGACCGGCGGTGGCGCTGCCCGGTGCCCCGGGAGCGCCCGGCGGGCCGACGTTCGACGGGCGCGACGTCTTCGCCCCTGCGGCCGCCCGCCTGTGGTCGGGCTCTGCGCTCGAGGACCTGGGCCCGGCCGTCGATCCCGACACACTGGTGCGGCTGACCGCCCCGAGATTGTCGGTGCAGCCGGGGGGGCTCGAGGCCGAGGTCCAATGGGTGGACCGGTTCGGCAACGTGCAGCTGGCGGCGCGCCCCGACGACGCCGACGCGGCCGGCCTGGGTGCGGTGGTGGAGGTCCACGGCGCCGGTCCGGTGAGATCGGCCCGGCGCGTGCCGAGCTTCGCCCACCTCGGTCCCGGGACGCTCGGGGTGGTGGTGGACGCCAACGGCCACCTGGCGCTGGTGTGCGACCGGAGCTCGGCCGCTACCGTGCTCGGCGTGCGCGCCGGGGACGTGGTCTCGCTACGGACCGTCGTCCCGGGACGACCGGGACCGGCCCGACGACCGGGAAGACCGGCGCCGTGAACCTGGCCTCGCTGGCCGACGGCCACCCTGCCGATGCCCCGGCCGTGTACGCGGAGGGCACCTGGCACACGTGGGGCGACGTCCGCAGTCGGGCCCGGGCCGTCGCCGACGGCCTGGTGCGGCTCGGTGTCGAGGCCGGCGACCGCGTCGCCATCGTCTGGCCCACGTCGCTCGATTTCCTCGTGGCCTACCTCGGCGTACTCGGCGCCGGGGCCGTCGCCGTACCGCTCAACCCCAACAGTCCCCCCAACGAGATCGGACGCGAGCTCCAGGCAGTGGAGCCGGTCGTGATCCTCGCCGGCGTGCCCGTGGGTGCGGGCGACGTCCGCAGCGTCCGGTGCGTGGTCGTCCCGGCAGACGTTCCCGAGGGTCACGGCGCCGCCCCCGGGCCGGCCTGGGAGGAGCTGTCGGTGCCCGACGGCGTTCCCGGTGCCGGCGGCCGCCACGGCGCCGACGGCGACCGGCTGCTGGCCCCGGTCGATCGCCGGGAGACCGATCTCGCCGTCCTCCTCTTCACGTCGGGCACGGCGGGCGAGCCCAAGGCGGCCATGCTCAGTCACGGCAACCTGTGCGCCAACCTCCGACAGATGCTCGGGATCCCGGAGATCTTCCGGCCCGACGACGTGGGCCTCGTCGCCTTGCCGCTGTTCCACGTGTTCGGGCTCAACGTGGCGCTCGGCCTCGGCTTGGCCACGGGGGCGGCCCTCGTGCTCGAGACCCGGTTCGACCCGGCCGCCTCCGTGCACGCCGTGCACGATCTGGGCGTGACGACGCTGCTCGGTGTCCCCGCCATGTTCGCCGCCTGGGCCGACGCACCCGAGGACGGGGCCAACGGCGTTTCGCCCCTGGCCGGTGTGCGCCGGGCGATCTCGGGCGCGGCCGCGCTCGACGCCGACGTGGCGCTGCGCTTCGAGCAGCGCTACGGGGTGCCGGTGTGGCAGGGCTACGGCATGACCGAGGCCTCGCCGGCCATCTCGACGTCGCTCGGCACCGGCCGGAACCGGCCCGGTTCGGTGGGCCGTCCACTGCCGGGGGTGGAGGTACGGCTGGTGGACGAGTCGGGCGAGCCCGTTCTCGAGGGGGACCCGGGCGAGATCTGGGTGCGGGGTGCCAACGTCTTTTCGGGCTACTGGCGCGACGAGGCCTCGACCGCCCAGGTGCTCACGCCCGACGGGTGGTTGCGCACCGGCGACATCGGCGTGATCGGCGAAGAGGGCGACCTGTTCGTCGTCGACCGCTCCAAGGACCTCGTGATCGTGTCGGGCTTCAACGTCTTCCCGGCCGAGGTCGAGCGCGTCCTGTCGGCCGCGCCCGGCGTGTCCGAGGCGGTGGTGGTCGGGCGTCCCGATGCCGCCACGGGGGAGGCGGTCGAAGCCGTGATCGTCCCGGTGCCGGGGGCTTCGGTCGACGAGGGCGAGCTGCGGGCCTACTGCGCCGCCCATCTGGCCCGCTACAAGTGCCCGACGTCGATCCGTTTCGTCACCGCCCTTCCCCGGGGGCTGGCGGGCAAGGCGCTGCGCCGGGCGCTGCGCGACTCGGCGGCGTAACGGCGCCCCGGGGCGCTCGCTTGGTGCACCCCGGGGGTGTCTCATTACTATCCGCGGCCATGGTGGTCCCCACGCCGCGCCGGATCCCCGAGGCCACGGTCATGCGCCTCCCCGTCTACCAGCGGATCCTGCTCGAGCTGGTCCGCAGCGGGACGACCACGGTGTCCTCGGACCAGCTGGCCGACATGGCCAGGGTCAACGCCTCCAAGGTGCGCAAGGACCTGTCGTTCCTGGGGTCGTTCGGCACCCGGGGCTCGGGGTACGAGGCCCAGTTCCTGCTGACCCAGATCGACCGCGAGCTCGGCCTGCACGGTGACTGGCCGGTCGTCATCGTGGGACTCGGAAACCTGGGCCGGGCGCTCGCCAACTCCCAGGGGTTCACCTCCCGGGGGTTCCGGGTGGCGGCGCTGTTCGACGTGGACCCGGCCCTGCTCGGCACCGGGATCCGGGGCGTGACCGTCCATCACCTCGACCGGTTCGAGGAGGTGTCGGCCGCCGATCCCCCCTCCATCGGCGTGATCGCCACGCCCGCACCCGGCGCCCAGGAGGTCGCCGACCGGATGGTGCGGGCCGGCGTGGGCTCCATCCTCAACTTCGCCCCCCGGGTCCTGCGAGTCCCCACCGACGTGCTGTTGCGCTACGTCGACCTGTCGATCGAGCTGCAGGTCATGAGCTTCTACCTGTCGCACCGTGACGTCCCCGACGAGACTCCGGCCTGGTCGCCGCTGCCTCACGCCGTGGGTCTCACCTCCACCGACCCGGGCTGAGCCCGGACCCGGCCGACCACCCTGGCCCCGGTTCGGGAGGGGGCGGTCTGGCACGCGGGCGCGTCGACCGGCATCCTGGTAGGGAGGGAAGCGGGGCGCATGGACGCCCGGACGCCCCGACGCGGGTCGGTCGACCCCTGCAAGGAGCTCTGCGCAACGCGTGTCGGTCATCGTCGTCGGTCTCGAGCAGCACCACGTTCCGCTGGACGTGCTCGAGCGGGTTGCCATCGCCGAGGAGGATCTGGGCAAGGCCGTGGCCGGCCTGCGGGACCGGTCCAACCTGGCTGAGATCGTCGTGCTGTCCACCTGCATGCGGACCGAGGTCTACGCCGTCGTGGAGCGATTCCACGAAGGGGTCACCGACCTCCAGGAGTATCTGGCCGGCATGGCCGGGACCGCNGTCGAGGCACTGCAGGACAACTGGACCGTGCTCTTCGACGACGCCGTGCCCACCCACCTGTTCGAGGTGGCTGCCGGGCTGCGCTCGAGCGTTCTCGGCGAGACCGAGGTGCTGGGCCAGGTGCGCCGGGCGCTCGAGCGGGCCGAGTCCGAGCGGGCCAGCGGGCCGGTGCTCTCCGCCCTGTTCCGCCACGCCGTCCAGGCCGGTCGCCACGTGCGGTCCGACACCGCCATCGCCCAGGGCACCACGTCGCTGTCCCACGTCGCCGTGGAGCTGGCCACCTCCCGCCTGGGCGGGTCCCTGGCCGGCCGCCACGTGCTCGTGGTCGGGGCCGGGGAGATGGGCGAGGGCATGGTGGAGGCACTGGGCGGCCATGGCGATCTCGCCCAGGTGGTGGTGGCCAACCGGACCGCCGACCGGGCCTCGGCCCTCGCCGGTCGGGTGGGCGGCACCGGTGTCGGGCTGACCGGGCTGGGCCCGGCCCTGGCGGTGGCGGACGTGGTCCTGGTCTCCACCGGCGCGTCGCTGCCGGTCCTGGGTGTCGACCTGGTGGCGCCCGCCGTCGACGAGCGAGGCGGCACACCGGGGCGTCCCCCCCTCGTGCTCGTCGATCTCGGCGTGCCCCGCAACGTCGATCCCGCCGTGGCGGCGATCCCCGGTGTCGAGCTGCTCGACATGGACGACCTGACCGACCACGCCGAGCGGGCCATGGCCGGCCGGCGGGCCGAGCTCGCCGGCGCCCAGGAGATCGTCCGCCAGGAGGTCGAGCGTTACCGGGCCGAGGAGCGGGCCCGGGGTGCCGCCCCGTTGGTGGCGTCGTTGCGGTCCCGGGTCGAGGAGCTGCGCCTGGCCGAGCTCGAGCGGCACCGGGGCCGCTTGGCCGAGCTGGACGACCGGCAGTGGGACGAGGTCGGATCGGTGGTGCGCGACGTCCTGGCCAAGCTGCTCCACGCTCCCACGGTGGCGGTCAAGGAGGCGGCGGGCACCCCGCGCGGGGAGCGCCTGGTGGAGGCGCTGCGCACGCTGTTCGACCTCTGACGACGCCGGGGGAATGCTGATGACGGGCTCCGCCGCCGGCAAGGCCGACAGTCTGCGGCTGGCCACCCGGGGATCGCCCCTGGCCCTGTGGCAGGCGAGCCGGGTGGCCGCCCTGCTGTCGAGGGTCCCGGGGGCGCCGCGCTGCGAGCCGGTGGTCGTCCACACCACCGGCGACACCCTGTCCGAGGTCCCCGTGTCGCAGCTCGGCGGGCAGGGGGCGTTCGTCAAGGAGGTGCAGTGGGCCGTGCTCGACGGCCGTGCCGACCTGGCCGTGCACTCGGCCAAGGACCTCCCGTCGGTCACGCCGCCCGGCCTGGTGCTGGCCTGCGTCCCCGAGCGCGCCGACCCGCGTGACGCCCTCGTGGGGGTGCGGCTCGACGACCTCCGCACCGGGGCCACCGTCGCCACCGGGTCCGTCCGCCGCCGCGCCCAGCTGGCCTGGTTGCGGCCCGATCTCACCTTCTGCGACCTGCGGGGCAACATGGCCACCCGCCTCGAACGGGCGCACCAGGTGGGCGCGGGCGTGGTGGCCATGGCCGCCCTGGAACGCCTGGGCCTGTCCGGGCAGGTGGCCGAGGTGATCGACCCCCGGGACGTGCTCCCCCAGGTGGGCCAGGGGGCCCTGGCCGTGGAGTGCCGCCATGACGACCACCGGCTGTCGGACCTCCTGGCCCGGATCGACGACGCCGCGGCCCGGGCCGAGGTCACGGCGGAACGAGCCTTTCTCGCCGCCCTGGGCGGGGGCTGCACGCTGCCCCTCGGGGCCCTGGCCGTGGCCGACGAGGGCGGGGCCGTGGTGGTCGACGGCATGATCGCCAGCCGGGACGGGCGCGTCCTGCTCCGGCAGCGGGTGAGCGGCGACCGGCCCCACGAGGTCGGGCTCCGACTCGCCCACGTGCTGCTCGACGACTGCGGAGGCCGGTGGCTCGACGACTGGGCCGATCCCGATCCCGATCTCGATGTCGCCGACGGTGTCGGCGACGGCCGGTCGGCCGGGGACGTGCCGTCTCGGTGACCGTCTACCTGGTGGGGGCGGGTCCGGGGGACCCGGGCCTCATCACCCGGCGCGGCGCCGAGGTGCTCGGCCGGGCCGACGTGGTGCTGTACGACCGGCTGGTGGACCCGCGCCTGCTCGAGCTGGCCCCGGCCCGGGCGCAACGCGTCGACGTGGGCAAGCGGCCGGGGGAGCCGCGCCTCCAGGACGAGGTGAACGCCCTCGTGGTGCAGCACGCCCGCAGCTCCAAGGTGGTCGTGCGCCTGAAGGGCGGGGATCCGTTCGTGTTCGGCCGCGGCGGCGAGGAGGCCGAGGCGCTGCTGGCCGCCGGTATCGACTTCGAGGTCGTGCCGGGGGTGAGNTCCGCCGTGGCGGCCCCGGCCGCGGTGGGCGTACCAGTCACGCACCGGGGCCTGTCGTCGTCGGTGACCGTGGTGACCGGGCACGTGGGGGACCGCGCCGCGCCCGGTGCGGTCGACTGGGAGTCCCTGGGCCGGGCGGGCGGCACCCTGGTGGTGCTGATGGGGATGGCGGCCCGGGCCGAGATCGCCCGGCGGCTCGTCGACGCCGGGCGCAGTCCCGACACCCCGGTGGTCGTGGTGCACCGGGGGACGACCCCCACCCAGGCCAGCGTGCGCACCACCCTGGCCGGCCTGGCCGGCGTGGAGCTGGGCCCGCCGTGCACCATCGTCATCGGCGCGGTGGCCGCCCTCGACCTGCGTTCCGCCCCCACCGGGCCGCTGGCGGGGACCAGCGTGGTCGTGACCCGGGGACGGGGCCAGAGCGGACCGCTCGTGTCAGCCCTGGCCCGGGCGGGCGCGGCGGTGGTGGAGCTGCCCGTGATCGCCGTGGCCGACCCGTCCGACGGCGGCGCCGGTCTGCGGGCGGCCGCGGCCGGCGCGGCCCGGTTCGACTGGGTGGTGTTCACCTCGGCCAACGCCGTCGAGCGCTTCGTGGCCGCCCTGCCCGACGTGCGGGTCCTGGGGACGGTCCGGTTGGCGGCCGTGGGCGCGGCCACGGCCGGGGCCCTCGCCCGCCACCACCTGGTGCCCGATCTGGTGCCCGAGCAGGCCACGGCCGAGGGGCTGGTCGCTGCCATGGGCCGCACGGGCACGGCCCCCGCCGTGACCGGCGTCGGGACTGCCGCCGGTGGCGGCGTCGGCGCGCCCCGGGGGACGGTGTTGTTTCCCCGTGCCGTGGAGGCCCGCCCCGTGCTCGCCGCCGGTCTGCGCCAGGCGGGCTTCGAGGTGACCGAGGTGGTGGCGTACCGCACGGTGCGGGCCGGGCCGCACGACGGCGTCACCGCCGAGGCCGTCGACGACGCCCTCGGCGCCGACGTGGTGACCTTCACATCCCCCTCGACGGTGTCGGGGTTCCTGGCGCTCGCCGACGGCCGTGCCCTGCCGCCGGTCGTGGCGTGCATCGGTCCGGTCACCGCCGACGCCGCCCGCGGGGCCGGCCTGTCGGTCGACGTGGTGTCGGCCGAGCACAGCGCGGCGGGCCTGGTGGCGGCGCTCGTCGCCCACGTGGGCGACCGTCCCGGGCCGAGGCCGCCGGAACCCGGCGCCGCACCACCCACGTAGGCTGGCGCACCGTGCACGACACCGGCTCAGGGCACCATCGGCCCGGCTTCCCGGTCCGCCGGATGCGCCGGCTGCGCCGCACCCCGGCCATGCGTCGCCTGGTGGCCGAGACCGCGGTGGGCGTCGACGACCTCGTCGCCCCCCTGTTCGTCCGCGAGGGCGTCGACGGGGCCGTCCCCATCGTCTCGATGCCGGGCCATTTCCAGCACTCGATTCCCTCCCTGGTGGCCGAAGCCGGGCGCCTGGCCTCGCTCGGGATCCCCGGCCTGGTGCTGTTCGGCGTCCCGGCCCGCAAGGACGCCACCGGGTCGGGCGCCTGGGACCCCGACGGCGTGGTCCAGGTGGCCCTGGCCGAGCTGCGCGGTGCGCTGGGCGACACCATGGTGCTCGTGGCCGACCTGTGCCTCGACGAGTACACCGACCACGGCCACTGCGGCGTGCTGCGCGCCGACGGCAGCGTGGACAACGACGCCACCCTGGAGCTCTACCAGCGCGTGGCGGTCGCCCAGGCCGGTGCCGGGGCCGACGTCGTCGCCCCCAGCGGGATGATGGACGGCCAGGTGGGTGCCATCCGGGCCGCCCTCGACGGCTCCGGCCACGACGAGGTCGCCGTGCTCGCCTACGCGGCCAAGTTCGCCTCCGCGCTCTACGGTCCGTTCCGAGACGCCGTGGACGTGGCCATCGCCGGGGGCGGGGACCGGCGCGGCTACCAGCAGGATCCCCGCAACCGGCGCGAGGCACTGCTCGAGGTCGACCTCGACGTGGCCGAGGGGGCGGACGTGGTGATGGTCAAGCCGGCCCTGGCCTACCTCGACGTGGTGGCGGCCGTGGCCGCCCGGGTCGAGGTGCCGGTGGCCGCCTACCACGTGAGCGGGGAGTACTCCATGGTGAAGGCGGCCGCCGAACGTGGATGGATCGACGGGGAGGCGGTGGCGCTCGAGCACCTCACGGCGATCAAGCGGGCCGGGGCCGGCATGATCCTGACGTACTTCGCGGGCGAGGTCGCCGAGGCGCTGCGTGGGTGATCCGCCCCGGAGCGACGGCGCCGGTCCGACCGCCACGCCCGACGCGCCCGACCCGTCACCGCGCCGATCCCGTCACCGGCGCCGGGCGCGCCCGCCACGACGGCGCCGGCCGTGACGCCGGACACCAACGAGGCCTGGTTCGACCGGGCCCGCCGGGTGATCCCCGGGGGGGTCGACTCGCCCGTCCGCTCCTTCGCCGCCGTGGGGGGTACCCCGTACACCGTGGCGCGGGGCGAGGGGCCGTACGTGTGGGACGTCGAGGGACGTCGCTACACCGACATGGTGCAGTCCTACGGGGCCGTCCTCCTGGGCCATGCCCATCCGGTCGTCACCGAGGCCGTGGTGCGGGCCGCCGGGCGGGGCACGACCTTCGGTGCCCCCACCGAGGGCGAGGTGCTGCTGGCCGAGGCGATCTGTGCCCGGGTGGCGGGGTGCGAGCAGGTACGGCTGGTGTCCTCGGGGACCGAGGCCGCCATGAGCGCGGTGCGCGTCGCCCGGGGCTTCACCGGTCGCGACGTGGTGGTGAAGTTCGACGGCTGCTACCACGGCCACGCCGACACGCTGCTCGCCGGCGGGGGGAGCGGGGTGGCCACCCTGGGCCTGCCGGGCAGCGCCGGGGTGCCACCCTCGGCCGTGGCCGACACGTTGGTCGTGCCGTACAACGTCGTGCCCCGGCTCGACGACGGGGTGGCGTGCGTGGTGGTGGAGCCCGTGGCGGCCAACATGGGCCTCGTCCCGCCCGCTCCGGGATTCCTGGCCGGCCTGCGCGCCGCGTGCGACGCGGCGGGCGCCCTGCTCGTCTTCGACGACGTCATCACCGGGTTCCGGCTCGGGCCCGGCGGGGCCTCGGCCTGGTCGGGGGTGACACCCGACCTGTGGTGCTTCGGCAAGGTCATGGGGGGCGGCCTCCCGGTGGGCGCCTTCGGCGGTCGGCGCGACGTCCTCGGCGTGCTCGCTCCCGACGGCCCCGTCTACCAGGCCGGCACCCTGTCGGGGAACCCCCTCGCCACCGCCGGCGGGCGGGCCGTCCTCGAGGCCGTGACGCCCGCCGACTACGACGCCCTGGCCGGGCGGGCCCGGCGCCTGGCCGAGGGCCTGCGGGCGGCGGTGGCCGGGGCCGGTTTGCCGGTCCAGGTGCCGGTGGTGGGCCCGCTGGTGGGGATCTTCTTCGGCGCCGAGCCGGTGACCGACTACGCGTCGGCCCGCGTCGCCGTGGCCGGCGGGCACTATGCACCGTTCTTCACCGCCATGCTCCGGCGCGGCGTGGCCCTCGCCCCCGGGCCCTACGAGGTGATGTTCCCCGGGCTGGCGCACACCGACGCCGACCTCGACGCCGTGGTGGAGGCGGCGGCCGACGCCGCCGCCGACGTGGTGGCATGGACGGGGTGACAGCGGCGCCCTCGACCGGATCCGGTCCGAAGAGGGCCGCGGGCCCGTCGGGCGACACCGCCGCCGACGACCGCCCCGGCCGGGCGCCCGACGTCGCCGAGGACGCCTTCGTCGTAGGGGACCCGGGCGACGGGGCCGGCGACGTCGGTGGGTTGGCTCCGGCGCTGTCGCGCCTCATCGTGGCGGGCACCGTGGCGGTGGTGGCGGTAGGCGTCGTGCTGCGGTTCTGGGCCCGGTCCGACATGTGGCTCGACGAGGCTCTCACCTTCGACATCGCCCGGCTCCCGGTGGGGCAGATCCACGGAGCCCTGCGACGCGACGGCGCTCCCCCCCTCTACTACTACCTGCTCCACTTCTGGATCGAGGCCTTCGGGACCTCCGACACCGCCGTGCGGTCCATGTCCGGCGTCTTCAGCTGCGCCACGCTGCCCCTGGTGTGGGTGGCCGGCCGACGCATCGGGGGGCGGCTGGTGGGTGCGGCCGCCGTGGTGGTGCTGGCGTCGTCGCCCTTCGCCATCCGTTATGCCACCGAGAACCGCATGTACGCCCTGCTGTGCCTCCTCACCGCGGCCGGTGTGGTGGCGCTGCAGCAGGCGCTGCGCCGGCGCACGCCCGCCAACCTGGCGGCGGTGGCGGTCGTGACGGCGCTGCTCCTGTACACCCACTACTGGGCCCTGTACCTGGTGGGGGTGGTGGGGTTGTGGCTGGCCTGGCAGGCGTGGCGCGGCGCCGAGGGGAGACGGCGCGGGGCCCGGGGGGCGCTGGTGGCGCTGGTGGTCGGCTGCCTGGCCTTCGTGCCGTGGCTGCCGACGTTCGTGTTCCAGTCCCGTCACACCGGGACGCCGTGGGCCAAGCCAGCCGACTTCGCTGCCATGGTCAACGCCGTGACGTCGTTCGCCGGCGGTGCCACCAACCAGGGCCGCGCCCTGGCGCTGCTGTACTTCGCCCTGGCCGGACTGGGCCTGTTCGGCATGGCCCGGGGTGCCTTCCATGTCGACCTCGACCTGCGCACGCGACCGGTGGGGCGTCCGCAGGCCATCGTGCTGGCGGGGACCCTGGCGGCCGCCGTGGTGGGTGGCTACGTCAGCCGGAGCGCCTTCCAGGCGCGGTACGCCTCGGTCGTGCTCGTGCCCCTCGTCCTGCTCGTCGCCCTCGGGTTGGTTACCTTCGCCGACCGGCGGATCCGCATGGGTGTGCTGGTGGCCACGATCGCCTTCGGGCTGGCGGGAGGGTTGCCCGACGTGTGGACCAGCCGGACCCAGGCGGGGGAGGTCGCCGCCACCCTGGCCCAGCTCGGTCGCCCCGGCGACGTGGTCGCCTTCTGTCCCGATCAGCTCGGCCCGGCGGTGAACCGCCTCCTGCCAACGGGGCGCTACCGCGAGATCACCTTCCCCCGCGACACGGGGCCGCAGTTCGTGGACTGGGTCGACTACGCCACCGCCTCGGCCCGGGGCCGGCCGGGCGCCTTCGCCGACCGCCTCGAGCACCTGAGCGCTCCGGCGAGCCAGATCTGGCTGGTGTGGGCCCCCGGCTACCAGACCTTCGGGACCAAGTGCGAGGACATCGAGACCGACCTGCTGGCCGACCGGTCGCTCGGCGCCCACGAGATGTTCCCGTACCAGCAGGGGACCAACCCCTGGATCACCTACGAGAGCATGGAGCTCGTCCGCTTCGTCCACGTCACGGGCTGAGGTCGCCGGTTCGGTCCGGCGCTCCAGTTGGGCACGGATCCTGCCGACACTTCTCGAGGAAGCGGGTCCCGATCCGGTGCGCCGGGGAGTTCGGTGGAGGTCTGCATGGCTCTGCGGCGGTCGCGCCGGATGGCGCGGGCAGCGGGGGTGTTGGTCACGGTGGCGGCGACGACCGGCGTCGTAGCCGCCACGTCGGCGGGCGCCCAGGCGGCAGCTCCCCGCTCGACGTCGCTCAGCGTGCACCTCAAGTGGGCCGACCTGCTCGGTGGCAATTCCGAGATCGACCTGTCGTCGCCCAACCTCGCCACCCTCGACGGCGCCGGCCAGTCGATCGTGGTGGGCTCCCGGGTGAACGGATGCGTCTACGCCGTGCACCTCGCCACCGGCACGACCACCTCGGGATGGCCGCAGTGCACGGGCACGGCGATCGACTCGACCCCCGCCGTCCTCCCCGCCGCCGCAGGGCTCGACGACGTGGTGGTGACAACGGGGGCCTCCCCCGGCATGGACCCGCCGGCCAAGAACGCCGGCAGCGGGTCCGTCGTCGAGTACGGCCCCGGGGGCACCGGCCTGTGGAGCCGCACCCTGCCCGACGTCTTCGGGGGACTCGGCCCCGACCCCGCCGTGGCCGCCTCGCCCGCCATCGGCGACACCGGCACCGGGCAGGCCCGCATCGTGGTGGGCGGCGTCAGCCTCAGCCTGTACTCGCTGGACCCCGCCACGGGCGCCACCGTCGCCGGGTGGCCGCAGAAGACGGCCGACACCACCTTCGCCACCGCCGCCATCGCCAACATCGGCGGTACCCAGCAGATCATCGCGGCCAGCGACTCCACCGCCGGCCCGGGAGCGCTCAACAACTGGAACGGCGGGTCGGTCCGGATCATGGGTGCCCCGGGCTCGACCGGCTGGACCATCGCCAGCAACGAGGTGGTGACGTCGTCCCCGGCGGTGGGCAACCTCGACGGTGCCGGCCCGGTGGCGGTGTTCGGGCACGGCCGGTACTGGGGGGGGAGCGACGGTGACGGCTTGACGGCCGTCGACGCCAGCAACGGCGCGGTGCTGTGGGAGCGCCACCTCGGCGGCTACACCCGGGCCAGCCCGGCCCTGGCCGACCTGCTCGGCAACGGCAACCTGGACGTGGTCGAGCCCACCTGGACGGCGGACGGGCAGACGATCGGCGGCGAGGTGTACGCCTTCGACCCCAACGGCAACACGCTGTGGGGGCCGGTGCAGCTCCCGCTGCCCGGCGGGTCCACCAGCAACACCAACACCATCGCCGGCGCGGTGGCCACGGCCAACTTCGGCGAGGGCTACCAGGACGTGGTGGTGGCGTCGGGCCTCGGTTTCGACATCCTCGACGGGCGCACGGGGACCGTCGTGAGCTCGCAGGGGCTCGGCCTCAACAACGTCCCGGGGGGCAACTTCGCCGGGGACACCAACCCCGCCAACCTGAACATGCAGAACACCCCGCTGGTCGTGCCCGACCCCTCGGGCGTCGGCGACGACGTCGTCGTGGCCGGGACCTACGGGGGCACCAACGGTGACAACACCCAGGGCTTCATCGCCGCGTACCAGGTCACCGACGGATCCAACAACTCCCTCGGGAGCGGTGCGTGGCCGCAGTTCCACCACGACGCCCAGCTCACCGGTTCCGCCATCGCCCCGGCCCCCCCGCCCGGCGCCTGTCTTCCCGACGTGCCGCCGTGCTCCACCCAGGGCTACTGGCTGGCGGCCACCGACGGCGGGCTCTTCGCCTACGGCGACGCGCCCTTCTACGGCTCCATGGGCGGTCAGCACCTCGACAAACCGGTGGTGGGCATCGCCGCCACCCCCGATCGCGGCGGGTACTGGGAAGTCGCCTCCGACGGCGGGGTGTTCGCCTTCGGCGACGCCCAGTTCCACGGCTCGATGGGCGGCAAGCCCCTCGCCCAGCCCGTGGTGGCCGTCGCCACGACCTCCAGTGGCCACGGGTACTGGGAAGTCGCCTCCGACGGCGGGGTGTTCGCCTTCGGCGACGCCCAGTTCCACGGCTCGATGGGCGGCAAGCCCCTCGCCAAGCCCATCGTGGGCATCGCCCCCACCGCCGACGGCGGCGGGTACTGGGAGGTGGCATCCGACGGCGGGGTGTTCGCCTTCGGCGACGCCCAGTTCCACGGCTCGATGGGCGGCCAGCACCTGAACCAGCCCATCGTGGGCATCGCGCCCACCCCCGGCGGCCACGGGTACTGGGAAGTCGCCTCCGACGGCGGGGTGTTCGCCTTCGGCGACGCCCAGTTCCACGGGTCCATGGGCGGCCAGCACCTCAACAAGCCGGTGGTGAGCGTGGCGGCCACCGCCGACGGCGGCGGGTACTGGGAGCTGGCCTCCGACGGCGGCATCTTCGACTTCGGGGACGCCTTTTTCCGGGGGTCGGCGGGCAACGTGGCGCTCGACGCGCCCGTCATCGGGATCGCGGCCAATGGCTGAGTCCGAATCTTCCTCTACCGCCCCCGACACCGGCCCCAGCGTGTCCGGCTCCGGCCTGCACATCGACGACGTCTACCTGGAGGGGGACACACCCGACGGGACGGCCGTCGTCGGACACCTGTCGGTGGTCGTCGACGCCGGCGGCATCACCGTCGTCGGGCCCGGGCCGGACGCCCGGCGCACGGTGAGCTGGGAGCGCATGTCCTCCATCGAGCTCGGGCCCCCGGCCACGCTGCCCGACGGGCAGTCCGTGTCCTCGNTGCAATTCTCGCTCGACGGCCGCCCGCTGCGGCTGCTCGTCCCCACCGGCGCGGCCGGCGTCCTGGGTGCCGTGTCGTCAGCGATCGCCACCCCTTCGGCCGCGCCCGCTGCGGGCGGGGCTGTGGCGGTCGCCTTGCGTCCGGACGCGGACACCGGCGCGGGCGACGAGGGGTCGGTCGTGTCCGGCGCCGGCATCGCCACGGTGGTGGCCCAGGTGGCGCCGTCCCCGACCGCCGACGTGGCGCCTCCCGAGGTCTCGACCGCTGACGCGACGTGTGGTGACCTGGCGCCGGCCGACGTGGCACCCCCCGACGTGACGCCAGCCGACGTGGCGCCTGCCGACCTCACGCCGGCCGACGTGGCGCCCCCCGACGTGGCGCCTGCCGACGTGGCGCCTGCCGACCTCACGCCTGCCGATGTGACGCCTGCCGATGTGGCGCCTGCCGATGTGACGCCGGCCGATGTGGCGCCTGCCGATGTGGCGCCTGCCGACGTGGCGCCGGCCGACGTGGCGCCGGCCGACGTGGCGCCGGCCGACGTGGCCGCCGGCACGGAGTACGCCGACGACGCCTGGGAGGAGTTGCCCTCTTCCCGCTGGCGCTCGTACCCGCGCATCACGCAGGCAGTGAAGTCGCCGATGGGGGCCGCACAGCGCATGCGACGGCTCGTCCTCGTGACCGTCCTGGTCGTCCTGGTGCCGGTCGCCATCGGGGTGTGGTCCATCCGCACCGCGCCACCGCCCGCTGCCCCCCTCACCATGTCCGATCACGCTCTGGCGGCCCGCGTCGGCATCCAGCCCGGGGAGCTGTCGGGATGGCAGTCCGAGCGCACGTTGCCGGCCAACGTCTTCGCCGCCGGAGCCAACACCGGCACCATCGCGGCCAGCACGGCCCGTCATGCGTCGGTCGTCCTGGCCCGCTGCCTGCGGGTGTCGCAGTCCGCGCTCGACGACGCCTTCGGGATCGGCCCGGCCGCTGCGCAGCGCAGCGCCGAGGTCGGCTCGCGGACCTACCTGGACCCGGCCGGCAACGGTGGGGGGGTCAGCTCGCTGGTCGACGTCGAGTCGACGGCCGCCACGGGCCGCGCCGACGCCCAGGTGTTCGCCGACCCGTCCCTGTTCGCCACCTGCTACCAGCCGTTCGCCCAGGTGATGCTGCCCTTCGCCGACGCCACCGGCACGACCGGCGGCTTCACCGGCGCCACGGTGGAACCGACCGTCGTCCCGGTGCCCGCCCCCGGCTCGAACGTGGTGGTGGCCGCCTTCCAGATCGCCCGCATCGGCACCGCCGACGGCCAGTCGGTGACGTCGGTCACGACAGCGGTGGCGGTGTTCGGCGGCCGGGTGCAGGCCACCGTGGACATGGTGAGCGACTTCGCGTTCCCCCTGACCGCCCAGGACCAGCTGGTGCGCGACATCGAGGCCCGGGTCATCGGGACGAGCCTGCTGTGACCGTGCCGGGCCGCGGTCCGGCCCGGCCGCGGCAAGGACGGATCGCGGGTCGCCGGGTCGGCGATGCTCAGGCCCGGACCAGGCGGGCCAAGGCCAGCATGGCCTCGTAGCCGGCCTCGGCCGGGCCGAGATCCTCGGGGCGCATGAGGTTGGCCATGATGCGCAGGAGCCAGCCCATGACGCTGCGAGAATGCATGCCGGTTCCCACGCACACCCGCATCAGCTCGGGCCGGCTGATCATCCGCACGAACTCGCGGGCCACGCGGAAGTAGAGGCCGTAGGCGGCCTGCAGCTGGGACTCGTAGTCGACCACGGCGTGCACGCCCTCGCCCGACAGCGCCCGCGCCACGCATGCCGCCGCCAGGCGCCCGGTCTCGTAGCCGTAGGCGATGCCCTCGCCGTTGAAGGGGTTGATCGACCCCGCCGCGTCCCCCACGGTGAGCACGTTGGGCCCGATGCGGGGCCGCACCGACAGGCCCATGGGCAGCTTGCCGCCCGTGGGTGGGGCGCACAGGGTGGAGGTCGACAGCTCCCACGAGGCGGGCGCCCAGTCGATGAAGGCGTCCATGAGATGGGAGGTGTTGGCGCCCTTCCAGCGGCCTTCGACGGTCAGGAGGCCCACGCCGGCGTTCACCCGCCCGTCGCCCAGGGGGAAGATCCAGCCGTAGCCCGGCACCACCTCGCCCGAGGCGTCCCGGATGTCGAGATGGGACTCGATGAACCCCTCGTCGTGGCGCGGCGACCGGAAATAGCCCCGGAGGGCCATGCCGAGGGGGAACTCCCGGTCGCGTGACGCCCCCAGGGCCCGGCCGAAACGCGAGTTGGCCCCGTCCGCCACCACCACGTAGCGGGCCCGGACGTCGTGGCTCTGGCCCGTGGCCCGGTCGAGCACGCGCGCCCCGCCGCACGCCGGCAGGACCTCGGCGCCGGCCCTGCTGCCGGCCACCGTGCCCGCCGTGGCCCGGTCGAGGAGCGGGCCCAGCGCTTCGGCCCCCTCCCACACCACCGCCCCCGCCTTGGCGGCTCGTTCCGACACCAGCTGGTCGAGGTCGTGGCGGGTGATGACGTAGCCCACCGGGGGGAACGACGGGTGGTCGGGCCAGGGCATCTCGATGGCGCGCCCGTAGGCGCACGCCCGCAACCCGTCGTAGCGGTGGGCCCCGGCCAGGGCGCCACCCAGGCCCATGTCGTTCAACTGGCGCACCGACCTCGGCGTGAGGCCGTCGCCGCAGGTCTTCTCGCGCGGGAAGTGCTTCTTCTCGACGACGACCACGTCCCAGCCCGCATCGGCCAGCCAGTAGGCGCAGGCCGACCCCGACGGGCCCCCGCCCACCACCACCGCGTCGTGGACCCGGCCGGCGGCGGCGCCCGCGGGCCGGCCGGGGGCGATGCTCGTGGAGGGGGTGCGGGGCGGCGTCACCGGCTAGATCGTAGGGGGCCGGGGCGGCGGGCGGAACGAACCGGCGGCGGGGTCCGCGGCACGGGTGCGCGGGCCGGCCGGGACGTGGTCGGCCAATGTGCCCGTGCGCAGGGTGCCGTGGTAGAACCGCTTCCGGTCATGGACCAATACCTGCCGATCGTGATCCTCTTCGTGCTGGGCGTCCTCTTCGCCGGCCTGTCCTTCTTCGCGTCGGGCCTCCTCGCCCCTCGCAAGCGGCCGACGGCGGCCAAGCTGGCGCCCTACGAGTGCGGGATCATCCCCGACCGTGAGCCCCCGCAGCGGTTCCCGGTGCGCTTCTACCTCGTGGCCATGATCTTCATCATCTTCGACATCGAGATCGTGTTCCTCTACCCCTGGGCGGTGATCTTCCGCCAGCTCCGGAGCTTCGGCCTCATCGAGGTGCTCGTCTTCGCCGGTGCCGTGTTCGTGTCCTTCCTCTACCTCGTGAGCAACGGGGCGCTCAGCTGGGGCCCGGCCAAGCGCCTGCGGCCGGCCATGCCGCATCGCACCACGGAGTCGACCGTTGCCCGTGTCGGGCCCGACCGGGGACCGGGCACCGGACAGGCTGCATAGGCGGGACGAGGGCGTCATGGGGCTCGAGGACCTCCAACACAATTTCCTGACCGGGCGCATCGAGGACCTGGTGAAGTGGGCGCGCCGCAACAGCGTCTGGCCCGTCACCTTCGGGCTGGCGTGCTGCGCCATCGAGATGATGGCCGTGGGGGCGGCGGACTTCGACATCAGCCGCTTCGGCATGGAGGTGTTCCGCGCCTCGCCCCGCCAGGCCGACCTCATGATCGTGGCCGGCAGGGTGTCGCAGAAGATGGCCCCCGTGCTCCGCCAGGTCTACGACCAGATGATGGAGCCCAAGTGGGTCATCTCCATGGGCGTGTGCGCGTCGACCGGGGGGATGTTCAACAACTACGCCATCGTCCAGGGCGTGGACCAGGTGGTGCCCGTGGACGTGTACGCCCCGGGGTGCCCTCCGAGCCCCGAAATGCTCCTCCACGCCATTCTGACCCTGCACGAAAAGATCCGGTCGGGCGAGATCACCCGTCGTCCCGCTGCCGCCCCGGCGGCCGAGGAGCTGGCCGGGTGGGTGCCCGAGCGCCCCGACGCCATCCGGCTGGGGACGCCGCGTTGACGACCGAGGCCGCGCCCCCCGAGACGCCGCCGTCCGCCCCGTTGCTCCCCGACGTAGCCCGGACGGCCTCGCTCGACGGCGCCGAGATCCTGTTCCCCCAGCGCGCCCGCTACCACGAGGTGGTCGCCGCCCACCGCCACGCCGGCTTCGAGATGCTTGCCGACCTCACGGCTGTCGACTACCTGGTCCACCACGGGCGGGCGCTTCCGACCGGCGTGGCGCCCGAGCGCTTCGAGCTGGTGGCCAATCTGCTGTCGATCGACCAGCGGCGCCGCGTCCGCATCCGGCTGCAGGTCCCCGAGTCCGACCCCGTGGTGGCGTCGCTGTGGGACCTCTACCGCGGGGCCGAGGCCATGGAGCGCGAGGTCTACGACATGTACGGCATCGCCTTCACCGGCCACCCCGACCTGACCCGGATCCTCATGCCCGAGGACTGGGAGGGCCACCCGCTGCGCAAGGACTTCGGGGTGGGGCGGGTGCCCGTGCAATTCAAGGAAGCCCCGGGGCCCCGATGACGCCCGACATCCGGTCGGCGCTCCCGTCGGAGACGTCCGAGGGCACCCAGGAGCTCGCGCAGCGCCAGGACACGGCGCCGGCCGAGCTCGAGCGCGAGGTGGGCGCCGTCCTGCGGATCCCCGAGGGCGCCGTCCTCGACGCCTCCGACCTCGACGTCGAGCATCCCGACGACGAGACGATGATCATCAACATGGGGCCGCAGCACCCCTCCACCCACGGAGTGCTGCGGCTCATGATGGAGCTCGACGGCGAGACGGTGCTGCGCACCAAGCCGATCATCGGGTACCTCCACACCGGCATGGAGAAGACGGGGGAGGAGCTCACCTTCCAGCAGGGCTCCACCAACGTCACCCGTATGGACTACCTGTCGCCGCTCACCAACGAGCTCGTGTTCTCCCTCGCCACCGAAAAGCTCCTCGGCATCGAGCTCCCGCCGCGCGCCGTGTGGATCCGGATGCTGCTGGCCGAGCTGCAGCGGATGTCGTCGCACCTCATGTGGCTGGCCACCAACGGCATGGACGTCGGGTCGACGACCATGATGATCTTCGGCTTCCGCGAGCGCGAGCTGGTACTGGCGTTCTTCGAAAAGACGACCGGTGTGCGGATGAACCACAACTTCATCCGCCCCGGGGGCACCGCCGCCGACCTCCCCGACGGGTGGGAGGACGACGTCGAGGTGATCCTCGACAACGTGAGCGTGCGGCTGGGCGACTACGACGAGCTCCTCACCGGCCAGCCCATCTTCCGAGAGCGCATGGAGGGGGTGGGATCCCTGAGCGCCGAGGAGGCGCTCGCGCTGTCTGCCACCGGACCCATCCTGCGCTCGACGGGGATCCCCTGGGACCTGCGCCGCACCATGCCCTACCTGGCCTACGACCAGGTCGAATTCGACGTGATCATCGGCACCTACGGCGACAACTTCGACCGCTACGCCATCCGCCTGAACGAGATCCGCGAGTCGATTCGCATCCTGGAGCAGGTTCTGGACAACATGCCGCCCGGTGACTACCGCGTGCAGGACAAAAAGGTGACGCCGCCGCCGCGGGCCCGCATCGACGAGTCGATGGAGGCGCTCATCCACCACTTCAAGATCTTCACCGAGGGCTTCAAGGTCCCCGAAGGGGAGGTCTACGTAGCGGTGGAGTCGCCGCGCGGCGAGCTCGGTTGCTACCTCGTGTCCGACGGCTCGTCCAAGCCGTACCGCATGCACATCCGCGCCCCGTCGTTCGTGAACCTCCAGAGCCTGCCGGTCATGATGCACGGGGGCCTCGTGGCCGACGCCGTGGCCACCATCTCGTCGGTGGACCCGGTCATGGGCGAGGTCGACCGGTGAGTGCCGCACCCGGCGCCGGCCATCTCGCGCCCGAGGTGCTGTCGCGGGCGCGCCAGCTGATCGACCTGTACCCGCACCCGCGGTCCGCGCTCATCCCCATCTGCCACCTGGCCCAGGAGCAGGACGGCTGGCTCCGGCCCGAGGCCATGGAGGAGATCGCCGATCTGGTCGGGATCACGCCGGCCGAGGTGCTCGGGACGGCGACGTTCTACGAGATGCTGCGCACCGAGCCGGTCGGGACCTACGTGGTGGCGGTGTGCACCAACATCGCCTGCATGCTGCGCGGCGCCTACGAGCTCCTCGACCACATCCAGGACAGCCTGGGGGTGCGCGTCGGCGGGACCACGGCCGACGCCATGTTCACCCTCGAGGACACCGAGTGCGTCGCCGACTGCGGCCGGGCCCCGTGCCTGCAGGTGAACCACCGCTTCGTGGGCGACGTCACCCCCGAGTCCTTCGACCGCCTCGTCGACGACCTGCGGGCCGGTGCGCTCGCCGACGACATCCCCCACCACGGCACCCTCGTGCGGGTCCGGCGCGCCGGAGGGCTGGCCGTCGACGACGCCACCATCCGGGCCGAGCGTGACGCCGCCGCAGCAGTTGCGACGGCCGCCTCGACCGGGGGGTCGTCATGACCGTCACCGAGGCCCCCCGCATCGTGACCTCGCGGCTCGGGTACGAGGACTCCCACACGCTGGAGCGCTATGTCGCCACCGGGGGGTACGCGGGACTGCGCAAGGCGCTCGGCATGTCCCCCCAGGAGGTGGCCGGCCAGGTCGACGCCGTGAGCCTGCTCGGCCGGGGGGGTGCCGGGTTCCCTGCCGGTCGCAAGTGGTCGATGCTGCGCAAGGCGCCCACCACCTACCTCGTCGTCAACGGGGACGAGAGCGAGCCGGCCACCTTCAAGGACCACATGCTCCTCGAGCGCGACCCCCACCAGCTCATCGAAGGGGTGGTCATCGCCGCCTACGCCATCCAGGCGGCGCGCGCCTTCATCTACGTGCGGGGCGAGTTCGCCCTCGGCCTCGAGCGGGTCCAGGCCGCCCTGAACGAGGCCTACGAGCACGGTGCCGTGGGCGCCGACATCTTCGGGTCGGGGTTCTCCGTCGACATCGTCGTGCACCCCGGGGCGGGCGCGTACATCTGCGGCGAGGAGACGGCGCTGCTCGAGAGCCTCGAGGGCAAGCGGGGGTTCCCCCGCATCAAGCCGCCGTACTTCCCGGCCGCCATCGGCCTCTACGGCCAGCCCACGGTGGTGAACAACGTGGAGACGCTGTCCAACCTGCCGTGGGTCATGGTCAACGGTGCCGAGGCCTTCACCGCCCTGGGGTCGGGGCGCTCCACCGGCACCCGGCTCTTCGCCCTGGCCGGGCACGTCAACAACCCCGGCGTGTTCGAGGTGGAGATGGTGAAGACGACCTTCCGCGACCTCATCTACGACGCCACCCTCGGCGGCGGCGTCGCCGGCGGGCGTGAGCTGAAGGCGATCATCCCCGGCGGGGTGTCGGCCCCGTGGTTCGGCCCCCAGCACCTCGACCTCCCGCTCGGCCAGGACGAGGTGGGCGAGGCCGGCTCCATGCTCGGCTCGGGGTCGATCGTCGTCATGGACGACACCACCTGCGTGGTGCGAGCCGCCTGGCGCATCACGCGTTTCTTCCAACGCGAATCGTGCGGGCAGTGCACGCCGTGCCGCGAGGGCAGCGGGTGGTTGGAGAAGATCCTGCGCCGCATCGAGGACGGCGTCGGCAGCGAGGCCGACATCGACCTGCTCATGGACGTGTGCGACAACCTGGCGCCGGGCGTGTCGTGGCCGCCCCAGCAGACCACCATCTGCGTGCTGGGCTCGTCCATCCCGTCGTCGATCGCGTCGGGCATCCGCATGTTCCCCGACGAGTTCCTGGTGCACGTCAAGGAGGGGGGCTGCCCCCATGGCTGACCCCGTCGTCACCTCGCACCACGCCACCGCCCCCCCGGTGGATCCCGGCGCCACCGTCACCATCACCATCGACGGACGCCAGATCACCACCCCGGCCGGGGAGTTCCTCATCGCCGCGGCCGAGCGGGCCGGGACCTTCATCCCCCGCTTCTGCTACCACCCGCGCATGAAGCCCGTCGGCATGTGCCGCATGTGCCTGGTCGAGGTGTCGGGCCCGCGCGGGGCCACCCTGCAGCCGGCGTGCTACGTGCCGGTGGCCGACGGCATGGACGTCGTCACCACCTCGGAGAAGACGAAGAAGGCCCAGGTGGGGGTGCTCGAGTTCCTCCTCGTGAACCACCCCCTCGACTGCCCGGTGTGCGACAAGGGCGGCGAGTGCCCGTTGCAGGACCAGACCCTCTCCTACGGGCCGGGGGAGAGCAGGTTCCTCGAGGAGAAGCGGCACTGGGCCAAGCCCATCCCCATCTCCGAGCTCGTGCTGCTCGACCGGGAGCGCTGCATCCAGTGCGGCCGGTGCGTGCGGTTCGCGGCCGAGATCGCCGGCGAGGCCCAGATCGACTTCCTGGGGCGCGGCGACGCCGTCGAGGTCAACGTGTTCGAGGACCAGCCCTTCGCCTCGTACTTCAGCGGCAACACCGTGCAGATCTGTCCGGTGGGCGCCCTCACGTCGGCCCCGTACCGCTTCACGGCCCGTCCATGGGATCTCGACCAGGTGGAGTCGACGTGCACGCTGTGCGCGGTGGGCTGCCGGGTGGCCGTGCAGTCGTCGGCCAACCGCGTCACCCGCCTGCTCGGCATCGACAGCGACCCGCTCAACCACAGCTGGCTGTGCGACAAGGGCCGTTACGGCCACGAGGCGGTCAACTCGACGGACCGGCTGGCCGAGCCGCTCGTGCGCCGCACCGCCGCCTCGACGGCTGCGTCGGGGTCGGGCGGGGCCGACGGCCCCGACGAGCTGGTGCCGGCGTCGTGGGCCGTGGCCCTGTCGGCGGTGGCCGAGCGCCTGGGCGACGTCCGGTCCGAGCACGGCGCCGACGCCATCGGGGTCCTGGGCGGGTCGCGGCTCACCAACGAGGACGCCTACGCCTGGGCCAAGCTGGCCAAGTCGGTGATCGGCACGGACTCGGTCGACGCCCAGATGGCCGACGGCCTCCCGGCCGAGGTCGTGCTGGGCCTGCCCCGGGCCACCATCGACGACGCCTGCGCGGCGCGCTGCGTGGTGGTGCTGGCCGGCGACCTGCGCGAAGAGCTCCCCGTGCTGTTCCTGCGCCTGCGGGGCGCGGCCGTCGACGGGGGCGTCCCCGTGGTGGAGCTGGCCGCCCAGGCGGGCTCGCTGCGCGACGTGGCCACCGCCTCGCTGCCGTACCGTCCGGCCGAAGCCGCCGCCGTGGTGCACGCCCTGGCCGGTGGGGGGGCGCGGCCCGAGTCCGTGGACGACGACGTCTGGACCGCGGCCATCGACGCCCTCGGTCGGGCGGGCGAGGGGGGCGACGGCGTGGTGGTGGTGCTGGGCCGCCCGTCGCTGGCCGAGCACCCCGGATTCGTGGCCGACGCCGCCGCCGCCATGGCCGAGGCCTGGCCCCGGGCGCGCTTCCTGCCCGCCCTGCGCCGGGGCAATGTCATGGGCGCGCTCGACATGGGCCTCGCCCCCGGCGTGCTCCCGGGCCGGGTGAGTCTCGACGACGGCCGGGCGTGGTACGAGGCGGCCTGGGGCACGGTGCCGACCGGGCGCGGCCGCGACGCCGCCGGCGTGCTGCGGGCCCTGGCCGACGGGACCATGCAGGCCGTCGTCCTCCTGGGTGCCGACCCCGTGGGCGACTTCCCCGACCGGGCCCTGGCCGAGGAGGCCCTCGGTCGGGCCGGGTTCGTGGTGGCGGTGGACGCCTTCCTGTCTCCGTCGGCGGCCCTGGCCGACGTGGTGCTCCCCGCCGCCATGGCGACGGAGCGGCCGGGGACGACCACCAACATCGAGGGTCGGGTGACCCGAACGGCCCAGAAGCTCGTGGCCCCGGGCCAGTGCTGGCCGGACTGGATGGTGGCGGCCGAGCTGGCCGAGCGCCTGGGCGGCAGCCTCGGGGTGTCGAGCGCGTCGGAGCTCTGGGACGAAATCGAGCGACTGGCGCCCTCCCACGCCGGCATCACCCGCGCCGTGCTCGACGCCCCGGCGGCGCGCGACGGCGTGGTGGCCCCGCTGGTGGCGTCGCCGGTACGGATCTCGGTGCGGGTGCCGTTGGCCCCCTTCGACCCCATGGCCACGCCCGGCATCGAGGCGGTCGAGCTCCAGGGCGCCCCGCCGCGCGCCGGTGGGGCCGAGCCGTTGGGCGGCGACGCCAAGGCCGACGGCGCCGGCCCGGCGGGCCGGCCCCAGCCCATGCGGTGGCCCCAGGCCGTCGAGGTCCCCGAGCGGCCCTCGCCCGACGGCGATTCGCTCCGGCTCGTGTCGGCCCGGCACCTCTACGACGGGGGCGTGCTCCTCGGTGCCTCCCCACCGCTGGCCGACCTCGCCCCGGGGGCGACGGTGCGGGCCAACCCGCACGACCTCGACCGCCTGGGCGTGACGTCCGGGACCCGAGTCCGGGTGCGCTCGGCCCGTGCCGACGTCGACCTGAAGGCAGTGGCCGACGACGGCGTGCCCCGGGGGGTGGTGTCGATCGGCTTCAATCTCGACGGCGGGGACGCCGCCGGCGCCTCGTCACTGATCGACCTGGGCGCGGCCGTGGTCGACGTCCGGCTGGAGCCGGCGTGACGGCGGGGGAGCGGTGATGGGACGGCTGCTCGCCCTGGGCGACCCGCTGTACGCGCACGGCGTCGGGTGGGCGGTGCTCCTCATCGTGGTCATCAAGGTGCTGGTGGCCTTCGGCGCCCTGCTCGTGTCGGTGATGCTCATGATCTGGTTCGAGCGCAAGGTCATCTCCGACATGCAGTCACGCATCGGCCCCAACCGGGCCGGGCCGTGGGGGCTGCTCCAGACGCTGGCCGACGGCATCAAGCTCTTCTTCAAGGAGGACTTGCTGCCCGAGCGGGCCGACCGCTTCGTGTTCAAGCTGGCGCCCTATCTCTCGATCCTGCCGGCCTTCCTGGCCTTCGCCATCGTCCCCGTGGGCGGCGTGGTCACGGTGTTCGGGCACACCTTCGAGCTGCAGGTGGCCGACCCCCCCGTCGGCATCCTCTTCCTGCTGGCCATGTCGTCGGTGTCGGTCTACGGCGTGATGTTGGCGGGCTGGGCCTCGGGATCGAAGTACCCGCTGCTCGGGTCGGTGCGGGCCTCGGCCCAGATGATCTCCTACGAGGCCGCCTTCGGGATGACGGTGGCCATGGTGGTGCTCCTGGCCGGGTCGCTGTCGACCCGGACCATCGTCGACGCCCAGTCGCACACCTTCATCGGCAGCTGGTACATCCTCCGCTCGGGGATCCTGCCGTTCTTCCTCTTCCTGATCGCCATCACCGCCGAGCTCAACCGGCCGCCGTTCGACCTGGTGGAAGCGGAGCAGGAGCTCGTGGGCGGGTTCAACACCGAGTACTCCTCGATCCGCTTCGCCCTGTTCTTCATGGCCGAGTTCATGAACACCATCACCATGTCGGCCGTGGTGGTGACGCTGTTCCTGGGTGGTCCCGACGGACCCACCGCCCACGTGTTCATCCTGTCGTGGATCATCCCCGTGCTGTGGTTCCTCGGCAAGACCCTCCTGTTCCTGTTCCTCTACGTGTGGCTTCGGGCCGCCCTGCCCCGACTGCGCTACGACCAGCTCATGGACCTGGGGTGGAAGGTCCTCATCCCCCTGTCGCTCGGCTGGGTCCTCGTCCTGGCCGCCTTCCTCGTCAGCCGGTGGTGGGGGTTCGGGGTCATCGCGGCCCTCTTCGTGGTGGGTGGGTTGCTGGTGCGCTCGATCGTGGTGGGCGCCGAGGTCGCCGACTCGATCGACGCCGACCCCGACGTGGGCGCGGACGGTGACGGCTCCGGCGGGGGTGGCCCGGCGACGGGTCCCCCGGGGACGAGCGGCCCGGGCGCGGCCCCGGCCCTGCGTGCTCTCGACGCGCCCGGGACGGTGACCTGATGGGCATCTTCGACGGGCTGCGCGACGAGCTCAGCTTCCTGGGCGGCTTCAAGATCACCCTGGAGCAGATGGCGCGCACCCGCGTCACGTGGCAGTACCCGATGGAGAAGAAGCCCAAGCCGATTCGCCAGCACGGTCGTCACGTCCTCAACCGCTACGAGGACGGGATGGAGAAGTGCATCGGGTGCGAGCTGTGCGCCGGTGTGTGCCCCGCCGACTGCATCTATGTTCGGGGTGCCGACAACGACCCCGCCGACCCCGTGTCGCCGGGCGAGCGGTACGGCTTCGTCTACGAGATCAACTACCTGCGCTGCATCCACTGCGACATGTGCGTGGAGGCCTGCCCCACCGAGGCCATCACGGAGTCGAAGCTCTTCGAGTTCTCCTTCACCAACCGGGCCGACGCCATCTACACCAAGAAGGAGCTCGTGGTGGACGACGACGGGCGCCCCCGCCACATGCCGTGGGAGGACTGGCGCGAGGGTGACGACCTGCACACCTCGGCCTGGATGCGGGCCACCTCCCCCTCGGGCGTGGCCGCCTACGAGGGCCAGGTGCAGTGGTCCGGTGAGCTCGGCTACGGGGTGCGTGCCCCCGAAGGGGGTCAGAGCGGCCGGCGCGACGACGCCGCCACCGGATCGCGCGACCTGCGCCAGTCGTTCTCCAACCACCTCGAGGACGCGGAGCGGCTCCCCGACCAGCGCGGGCCGCGCGGGGTGGCCAACCGGATGCGGGCCAAGATGGAGCAGCGCATGGCGACCCTCCCCCGGCCGGGCCGCACCCGCGGCGGGGCGGGCACGTCGGGCGGCGCGGCCACGGGGAGGCGGGCCCGGTGACGGCCCTGGCCGCACTGGGGCTGCCCGTGCTGGGCACGGCCACGACGGTGGACGCCCTGACCTTCGCCATCGCCGCCGTCATCATCCTGTCGGGTGCCATCGGCGTGGTGGTGTCGCGCAATCCCGTCCACGCCGCGCTCATGCTGGTGATGACGCTGTTCGGCGTGGCTGTCCTGTTCGTCGAGCAGCAGGCCAACTTCCTGGCCGCGGTGCAGGTCATCGTCTACGCCGGCGCCATCGTGGTCCTGTTCCTGTTCGTCATCATGTTCCTCGGGGTCGACCGCCAGGAGAACATGGCCGAGGAGCCGCTGCGCCTCCAGCGACCGCTCGCCGTCGGCCTGGTGGCGCTCGGGCTGGCCGGGCTGCTGTTCCTCGGGATCGGTGCCCACTGGTCGCTCGGGACCAAGTCGGTGGCCGGAGCGGCCCAGGGCCAGAACGGCGGCGACGTGGCCGCCCTCGGGCGCTCGGTGTTCACCACCTACCTTTTCGCCTTCGAAGCCACCTCGGCCCTGCTCATCATCGCCGTGGTGGGGGCGGTGGTGCTGGCCCGGCGCACCCCCACGGTGCCCGGCGAGCCGGCCGGCGTCGAGGCCGACGCCGACGCCACGGGCGACGGGGAGCCGACCCCCATCGGCTCCGACCAGCAGGACGTGACCCCGTGAGCCTGGGCGGCGGCTGGTACCTGGGGTTGGCGGCGGTGGTGTTCTCCATCGGCGCACTCGGTCTCCTCGTGCGGCGCAACGTGCTCGTGATGTTCATGTGCGTCGAGCTCATGCTCAACGCCGCCAACCTCACGTTCGTGACCTTCGCCCGCATGCTCAACGACATCGGGGGCCAGGCCCTGGTGTTCTTCACCCTGGTGGTGGCGGCCGCCGAGGTGGTGGTGGGCCTCGGCATCGTCGTGGCCATCTTCCGCCGCCGCCGCACCTCCACCGCCGACGACCTCCACATCATGCGGGGCTGACGAGACCGTGCTGCAGGCCACCTACCTCATGCCCCTGCTGCCGCTGGCCGGCTTCGTCGTGCTGGCCGCCGCCGGGCGCCGCCTGGGCGACCCGTGGGCGGGCTGGCTGGGCACGGCCACGGTGGGGGGCTCCTTCGTCGTGGCGTGCATCGTGTTCGCCGGGCTGCTCGGCCGCACCGGGGGGGACCGCTCGTTCACCCAGTCCTTGTTCACGTGGATCCCGGTCGGAGGCCTGCAGGTGAAGGCGGCCTTCCTGGTGGACCCGCTGTCGATGACCATGGCGCTGTTCGTGACGGGGGTGAGCGCCCTCATCCACCTGTACTCGATCGGCTACATGAAGGGGGACCCCGACTACCCCAAGTTCTTCGTGTACCTGAACCTGTTCGTGGCGTCGATGCTCATCCTCGTCCTCGGCGACAACCTCCTGCTCACCTTCGTGGGATGGGAGGGGGTGGGGGTGTGCTCGTACTGGCTGGTGTCGTTCTGGTTCGGGCGCGACAGCGCCGCCAGTGCGGGGAAGAAGGCCTTCCTCTACAACCGGTTGGCCGACGTCGGCTTCCTGGTCGCCATCTTCCTGGTCTTCTCCAAGACCGGCACCCTCGACTACTCGGGCATCTTCTCCCACCTGTCGGCCATCGGTGGTGGCACCGGCACCGCCGTGTGCCTCCTGCTGTTCGTGGCGGCGGCGGGCAAGTCGGCCCAGCTGCCGCTGTTCCCGTGGCTGGCCGACGCCATGGAGGGTCCCACCCCGGTGTCGGCCCTCATCCACGCCGCCACCATGGTGACGGCCGGTGTGTACCTGATGTGCCGCATCAGCCCCGTGCTGTCGCACTCGCACACCGCCCAGCTGGTGGTGGCGTCGATCGGGGCCGCCACCGCCTTCATCGCCGCCACCATCGGCTGCGCCCAGCAGGACATCAAGAAGGTGCTGGCCTACTCGACGGTGTCGCAGCTGGGCTACATGTTCCTGGCCGTCGGGGTCGGCTCCTACGAGGCGGCCATCTTCCTCATGGTGGCCCACGCCTTCTTCAAGGCGCTGCTCTTCCTCGGGGCGGGCTCGGTCATCCACTCCCTCGACGGGGAGCAGGACCTCAAGATGATGGGGAACCTGCGCCGCTACCTGCGCCTCACCACCGTCACCTTCGGCCTGGGGTGGCTCGCCATCGCCGGCATCCCCCCGCTGTCGGGCTTCTGGGCCAAGGGCGACGTGCTCGACAACGCCTTCGCCCGCTACAAGCCGCTGTGGGCCATCGGTCTCGTGACGGCCGCCCTCACCGCCTACTACATGACGCGCCTCGTCGTCCTCGCCTTCGCCGGCGACGACCGCTGGCGCGCCCTGCTCGGGTCGCGTCCCGGCCACGACGGGGACGGCCCCGACCACGGGCCCGCCCACGGCGCGGCGCGGGGACTGCCGGCCCCCGGCCACGGCATCGACGGCACTCCCCACGAGTCGCCGCCCGTGATGGTCTTCCCCCTCGTCGTCCTGGCCGTGCTGGCCTTCTTCGGCGGCGCGCTGAACCTGCCCTGGCACAGCAGCTTCGATCCGCTCGCTTGGCTCCGGCCCGTGTTCGGCACCGCCCTGTTCGACGCCCATCAGTCGTCGGGGATGCTGTGGACCCTCGGCATCGTGGACTCGGTGGTGGCCGTGGTGGGACTGGGCGCGGCCTTCGCCGTGTGGCGCCGCCGCACCGAGGTCCCGCGCCTCGAGCCCGCCTTCCTCCAGCGCGCCTGGTACCTCGACGACGTCTTCGACACCCTCATCGGCCGTCCCGGCCAGGCCTTCGCCACCTTCTGCGCCACGGTGGTCGACGCAAAGGTGATCGACGGTGCGGTCAACGGTGTGGGACGGCTGTCGCGGGTGGCGGCCGGCGGTCTGCGCCGGGTGCAGACCGGCTTCGTGCGCCAGTACGCGCTGGGCATCGTGCTCGGCCTGGTCGCCCTGTTGGCGTGGATGGTGTCGAGGGCGTCGTCATGACCCACGACACCGCCTTCCCCTTCCTGACCGTGCTGGTGCTGCTCCCCGTGGGTGCGGCCCTGGTGGCCGCGGCCGTCCCGGCCGCGCTGGGCCCGCGCCTCCAGCGGGCCGTGGTGATGGCCGTCGGCCTGGCGGGCACGCTCGCCACCCTGGCCCTGGCCGTCACCATCGCCGTGCGCTACCAGGCCGGCAACGGGGGCTACCGCCTGGTGAGCCAGCACGTGTGGGCGTCGTCGCTCGGCATCTCGTGGCACCTCGGCGTGGACGGCATCTCGGTGTTCCTCATCCTCATGGCCGCCGTGCTGTTCCCGCTGGCGCTGCTGTCGGGGAAGATCGACCGCGACCCGCGGTCGTTCGTGGGTTGGCTGCTGCTGCTCGAGGCGGGGTGCATGGGCAGCTTCGTGTCGCTCGACCTCGTGATGTTCTTCCTCTTCTTCGAGCTGACCCTGGTCCCGGTGTACTTCGTCATCGCCGGATGGGGCTTCGGGCGGCGCGCCTACGCCGCGATCAAGTTCTTCGTCTACACGTTCCTCGGTTCGGCCTTCCTGCTGGTGGGCATCGTGGCCGTGGCCTTCATCCACGAGCGCCAGACCGGCCACCTCACCTTCGACCTCGTGGCCCTCACCCACACCCACCTGGACCTGGCGTCGCAGATCCTGATCTTCCTGGCCTTCACCGCCGCCTTCGCTGTGAAAGCGCCGATCTTCCCCTTCCACACCTGGTCGCCCGACGCTTACGCCGAGTCACCCACGGCCGGGGCGGTCATCCTCGCCGGCGTCATGGCCAAGATGGGGACCTACGGCATCATCCGCTTCGACCTCAACCTCTTCCCCCGGGCCGTCGTGGACCTGGCTCCGCTGCTGCTCACCCTGGGCGTGATCGGCATCCTCTACGGGGGCATCGTGGCCTGCGCCACGCGCGACCTGAAGCGCCTGGTGGCGTACTCGTCGCTGGCCCATCTCGGCTTCGTGGTGCTCGGCACCTTCGCCCTGACGACGCAGGGTGTGACCGGCGGCGTGCTGCAGATGGTCAACCACGGGCTCATCATCGCCGTGCTGTTCATCGTCATCGGGTGGGTCTACGAGCGCCGCAACACGTGGCAGGCCACCGAGCTGCGGGGCCTGCAGCGTTCCGCCCCCGTCCTGGCGGCGGTGTTCACCGTGGCCATGATGGCCGCCATCGGACTGCCCGGGCTCAACGGCTTCGTGGGCGAGTTCCTGGTGCTGACGGGCACCTTCCTGTCGCACCGGTGGTGGGCGGTGGCGGCCACGGGCGGGGTGGTGCTCGCCGCCCTGTACCTGCTGTGGGCCTACCAGCAGGCCTTCCACCACGAGCCCGACGAGGCCACCGCGGCGGTCAAGGACCTGTCGTGGCGCGAGGGGGCCGTGGTGGCGCCGCTCATCGCCCTCATCGTCGTCCTCGGCGTCTACCCCAAGCCGGTGCTCGACCGCATCACGCCCTCGGTGAACCTGCTGGTGCGCCACGTCGAGGGCGCCACCGGCACCCACCAGCCGGCCGTGGCGACGGGCACCGCCTCCCCGGCCTACGCCGCCTGCACCGGCAACTGCACGGTGGGTGCACACCAGGGCCTGACCGTGCACCATGGGCCCCACCGCGCCGGAGGCGTCCACCACGGCGCCGTGGCCATCTCGGCGGGGCGACCGTGAGCGCCTTCGCCGCCCTGGGGGCGACCACCCCGCTCGTGCTGCCCAAGATCGACTACCTGGCCATCCTGCCCGTGCTCGTCCTGCTGGGCGGGGCGGTGGCCATGCTGGCCGTGTCGTCGGTGCAACGCCGCCCGCTCAGCCCCACCGTCGTCACCACCATGACGGTGGGGGTCACGCTGGCGGCGCTGTCGGTGTCGCTCGTGCAGTGGTTCGACGTCGCCAACCACGGCGGCCACGGGCACGTGACCATCGACGCCGCCGTCGTCGAGGATGGGTTCAGCGCCCTGGTGGCGGTGCTGGTGTCGTGCGCGGCGTTCCTGTCGGCGCTGGTAGGCGACGGGTGGATGCGACGCGAGCGGGTGACGGGGCCCGAGTTCCACGTCCTCATGCTGGTGTCGGCCTCGGGGGCCATCATCATGGGCGCCGCCAACGATCTGATCGTCATCTTCCTCGGGCTCGAGATCCTCTCCATCGCCCTGTACGTGCTGGCCGCCATGAACGCCCGGCGGGCGGAGTCGGGCGAGGCGGCGCTCAAGTACTTCGTCCTCGGGGCGTTCTCCTCCGCCGTGTTCCTGTACGGGGTGGCTCTCGTCTACGGCGCCACCGGGACCACCAACCTGGGCCAGATCGCCTCCTTCCTGTCGCGCAACGTCATGCTCCACAACGGCCTGCTCCTGGCCGGGATGGCCCTGCTGCTGGTGGGATTCGGATTCAAGATCGCCGCCGTCCCCTTCCATCTGTGGACGCCCGACGTCTACCAGGGCTCGCCCAGCCCCGTGACCGGCTTCATGGCCGCCGTGGCCAAGACGGGGGGCTTCGCCGCCCTGCTGCGCGTCTTCGTGTCGTCGTTCGGCCTGGTGCGCACCGACTGGCAGCCGGCGGTGTGGGTGATGGCCGCCCTGACCCTCGTCCTCGGGGCGGTGGTGGCCCTGGCCCAGCGCGACGTGAAGCGCATGCTGGCCTACTCGTCGATCAACCACGCCGGGTTCGTGCTCCTCGGCCTGCAGGCCGCCACCCAGCGCGGCATCGAGGGATCGCTCTACTACCTGTTCGTGTACACGTTCATGGTCATCGGGAGCTTCGCCGTGGTCACCGTGGTCGGCGGGCGGGGCGACACCCGCCACGATCTCGACCGCTACCGGGGTCTGGCCGCCCGCCGGCCCCTGTTGGCGGGATCGCTGGCCGTGCTGCTCATGGCCCAGGCCGGCATCCCCTTCACCACCGGGTTCCTGGCCAAGCTGGAGGTCATCTCGGCCGCGGTGGGGGCCCGGTCGACAGCCCTGGCCGTGGTGGCCATGGTGTCGGCCGCCATCGCCGCCTTCTTCTACCTGCGGGTCATCCTCTACATGTACTCGTCGGTGCCGGCCCTGTCCCCGGCGACGGCCTCGGGCGAGGGACGGGCGGACGGGGGGTCGCCGGCCCCGGCCGGGTCCGGCGGCGAGACGGCGGTGCCCGACGCCGGCACCGGCGCCGGTGAGCCCGATGCGTCGCCGGCCGATGCGTCGCCGGCCGANGCGTCGCCGGCCGAAGCGTCGCCGGCCGAAGCGTCGCCGGCGGGCGGGTCGGTGGCGGTCATGGAGGCCACCGCGGACGACACGGCCGGGGAGGACCCGGTGGCACCGGCGGTGGCGGTGTGCCTGGCCGTGTGCGTGGCGGTGACCGTCCTCTTCGGCGTGTGGCCGGCTCCCGTGGTCAACTTCGCCCACCACGCCGCCCAGCTCACCCAGCTCTTCCGCTAACGGCGGCCCGGCACGGGCCGTCCGGGCACGGCCCGCGGCCGGGCGCGCTCAAGGACTTCCGGCTGTTCGCCGATGTGACAGGTGTGACGACCGGGACCCTCCGGGGGCCAGCGTGAGGGCGCGACCGGAGCTGGGGCTCGACGGCGAGCCCGAGCTCGTGTTCCAGCCCGCCGTCGACCTGGCCACGGGGCGCCTGCTCGGCTTCGAGGCCCTGCTGCGGTGGAACGACCCCGATCTGGGCCCCATCCCGCCGAGCGTCCTCATCCCCTGGGCCGAGGCCAACGGGCACATGGTCGACCTGAACGCCTGGGTGCTCTCCGCGGCATGTGCGGCGGCGGCGCAGTGGGAGTCCGACCTCCAGCTGGCGGTGAACTGCTCGGTCTTCCAGCTGCGCCAGCGGGAAGCGGCCAGCGCGGCCGCGGCCGCCATCGAGGAGTCCGGGCTCAACCCCGACCGCCTCACCATCGAGATCACCGAGACGAGCGTGGCCGACGACGGGGCCGCGGCCGACCTGCACGCCATGTCCCGACTCGGCATCCAGCTGACCGTCGACGACATCGGCTCCGACTGGTCGACCCTCGAGAACCTCCAGCAGTTCGCCATCAACACCATGAAGATCGACGGCACGCTCATCACCGGCCTGGCCGACCGTGGTGGCGTCAGCCGGGCCATGGTCGAGACCATCGTCCATGTGAGCCACTCCCTCGGGATCTGCACCGTGGCCGAGAGCGTCGAAACGGCCAAGCAGGTGAAGATCCTGCGGGAGCTGGGTGCCGACGTGGGCCAGGGGTACTTCTTCGCACCCCCGCTGGCCGTGGAGGACGCCCTGACGCTCACGACCATGGACCCGCTGCCGGTGTTCCCCCTCACCGCGCCGGACGACCGGGACGACGACGACTTGGCCGACTTCGATGACGAGGACGCCCATGCCGAGGTGGCGGAGGGTGCACCGAACATGGCCGCCGAGGTCATGGACGCCCTGGGTGCGATGAAGCACAGCCAACCCGACCGTGGCGCCTCCGACGACACCACCCGCGCCGATGCGGACGACGTCTCGCTCGTCAGCAAACGTGGGCGCCTGATGACGTTCCGGCGGGGCCGCCCCAACTAACCCACGGTGGCGCGTCGGCCGCACGCCCGTCGGACGGGGGTGCGATGCGTCGCCGCTAACATCTGACGCGCATGTCCATCGTGGAGACCGCGTGACAGACGTATCAGCTGCGGGGATGTCCGTCCCGAGCCGCCTCGGGGTCACGGCGCGTTTCGAGGACGACGACCTGGTCCTCGAGCTCACGCCCCAGCCGGGAACGTTGCACCACGGCGTCGTGCGGGCCAGCGTGCTCGCCTTCGTCATCGACGCGGTGGCCGGGATACCCCTGGATCAGGACGCCGGCATGTGGACGCTCACCTCGGACATGTCGGTCCGGATGCGTCCGGTTCCCGCACCCGGGCGCATCGACGCCACCAACACGATCGTGCGCCGGGGCGGGCGATCGGCCGTGTGCATGGTCGAGCTGAGAAGCGATGCAGGGGCGCCCATGGCGACCGGTGCCATCGGCTTCGCCCGGGTTCCCCGCAAGCCCACCGATCCGCCGAAACCGGTCGTGGCACCCGGACAGGCTCCGTCGATCTTCCGGCCCGGCGCCACCCTCGCCCGACCGCTGCGCGAGGAGGCCGGCATCGAGGTGATCGACGCCGCCGAGGGGATCGTGCAGGTCGAGGTGACACCGGACCTCCGCAACCCGGCGGGGACGCTCCAGGGTGCGATGGTGGCGCTGTTGGCCGAAGCCGCCGTCGAAGACCTCGTGGCCACGCGGTTCGAGTCGCCGGTCGTGGTGACCGAGCTCGATCTCCGGTATCTCCGGAAGGCACAGACGGGCCCGGTGCGCACCCGGAGCCGGCTCCTGGGCACGGGGTCCGATGCACCCGTCCAGGTCGAGCTCGTCGACACGTCCACCGACGAGGTCACGACCTTGGTCTACGCCCGAGCTGTCACCCCGGCCTGACGCACCCGGCCGCGCCCCCGGGCCACGACCTTGGTGACCACCCCGTGGTGCTTCCCGAGGGGACGGGTTCGCTCGAACCCATGGCTCTCGAACAACGACACCGTTCCGTCGTGGAGAAACGACGCCGCGACCGACCGCCCTTGTCGGTCCGCCCCGGGGGCCGCGGTGGTGAGCGGTGTCAGGTGGTGAGGACGATGCCGAGGATCGCCACCCCGACGCCGACGAAAAGTGCGGCCGCCACCCACAGCGTGAGCCCGATCGTGCCCCGGATCTTGGCGAACGATCGCGTCACGCCCGCAGCGTCACCGGACGAGGACTCGACCCCGGACATGGGCGGCCCGACCACCTGTGCGTCGGAGGGACCGTCGGTCCGGGGGAGTCGCTCGGTCGGGACCACCGGGGGCGCCGCCAGCGCCAGGTCCGGGGGCGCCACAACCACCGGGTCGGCGGTGGGAGCTGACCGACTCGCGGCGGGCACACCCGGGCCGGGGCTGAGCACGGTCACCAGGGCCCTGTTGCGGTCCACCCACCCCGCGCCGTCCCAGTGACGGAGCCAGAGATCGTCGAGGCTCACCAGGGCCCTGTTGCGGTCCACCCACCCCGCGCCGTCCCAGTGACGGAGCCAGAGATCGTCGAGGCTGAGGGCGTACCAACCTTCGGGACGCAGTCCTTCGCCACGCGCCGTGCCGACCTCGGCCGGGGCATGCACCTGAGGTGCGGTCGGTGTCTGGCGGTGACGCACCAGTAGCTGGGTCATGTTCGCACCTCCTGTGCTCAGGCCTTCGGGTCCCTGCTCACGACGCAGGCGGCTTGCGGGCGTGCGTGGCTGTCGTCCGGGGACGGGGTGCCGCTTTCCGGGGACCGGGTGCGGCTGTGCGGGGGCGGGGTGCGGCTGTGCGGGGACCGGGTGCGGCTGTGCGGGGACTGGGTGCGGCTGTGCGGGGACTGGGTGCCGCTTTCCGGGGACGGGGTGTCGGGCGCGGCGTGGGCTTGGGGGCCGGTGACCCCGGCGTCGTGGTCGGCGGGGTCATGCCCAGCGTGTCGTGGACCTGGTGCAGCATCTTCTCGGCGATCTGGCGCGGAGCCGTCAGGGCGTCCTCGGCCGCGTCCAACATGCCGCGCACCACCCGCTGTGCCGCCGGCATCTCGAAAGGAGCCAGCCGTCCCACGGCGGTGACCCATCGGCGGCCTGCGGCCAGCGCGGCCTCCTCGCTGCTCCGAGCGAGGGCGAATGCCTTCGTCTCGACCCGTCGGGCGACCATGTCCAAGCGTTCCGCTCGGTGGAGGTTTGCCATGGCAGAGCCTCCTTTCCCGCGGGATTGCGGTTCCCGCTGCTTGTAGCGTGAGCCCGCCGACCGCCGGGCGACAGGGCCCAAGGCCTCTAGTGTGCCGCCTCAGCCCGCCCGATGGGCCGTGTCAGCCTGGGCCGGGAGTGGCCTCGGCCGCCTGCTTCAGGCGTTCGAGGGTCTTCTCCATCGTGCCGCGGTTGTGCGTGGCCCGGTCGGCCACCCCGCTCACCGGCTTGCCGAGTGCCTTGGCGATGCGACCGCGTCGGTCGATCCACGTCTCGGTGACCCGGCATCCGCCGTCGGTGGTCTCGAAGACGTAGCGCCACTCAGCGACCTTGAAACCCTTGACGTCGACGCGGAACGTGAACAGTCGACCGGGTACAGCGTCGACGATGGTCCCTTCCGTGGTCCAGGTCTTCGTGCCGTTGCGGTTCGTGCCCTGGAACGTGGCTCCGGGCGTCGGGCCGGTGGCGCCCCGCAACCATCTGGCCCCTTCGTTCTCGGGTGACCACTCGCCCATCCGGGGCATGTCCGCCACCATGGCCCACACCGTCTCCGCCGGGGCACCGATCTCCTGCGTCACACTCACCTGGTCGACCATGGGCCCGACGGTAGCCGAGCCGACCCCGCTGGTCGGGGCCGACGTGTGGTCGGACCGCGAGATCTCCGTCCGGCGCCGGGACGGCACCGCCCGGCCCCCGGTGCCCGATCAGTCCAGCACGATGACGTAGCGGACGTCGGTGCGGACGAAGGTGCCCCAGTCGTTGAGCTTGGTGGTGCCGTCGGCCCGCCACCCGTGGCGCTCGTAGAACCGGCGCGCCCGGGAGTTGGTGTCGAGGACCCACAGGGTGACCGTCTCGAATCCGGCCCGGCGCAGCTCGTCGAGAGCGGCGTCCACGAGGAGGCGCCCCCCTCCGGTGCCGAATGCCTCCGGGGCAAGGTACAGGGTCTGTATCTCCCCGACGGTCCCGGGGTCGGCGTCGTCGTCCCGGCTGGGGGAGATGGTCACGAAGCCGGTCACCGCTTCTCCGCGTCGGTCCGCAGAGCCGGCGTCGTCGGTCCCGTCGATGAGCACGAAGATGCCGCGTTGCGGCCATGCCGTGGTGGCCAGAGTCTCGGCCCAGCCCCCGACGCGGGCCTCGGGGCGCAAGCCGTCGAGGTGCGACTGGGGGACGAGGCCGCGGAAGGCGCTCTGCCAGGACCGCACGTAGACGGTGGCGATGTCCAGGGCGTCATCTGGCTCCGCCCGCCGGACCCGCACTCCTGACACCTAGGGACGGCGGTCGACGGGCTCTCGGTACGGCAGGAGGGACGCGCCACTGCCGGCGTCGTCGCCGTCCGCGCCGCCCCCGGCGTGGGCCCGGCGCTCCGACGCCGCGATCATCCGTCCGATGACCGGGACCTCGGAGAGCGATTCCACGCGCAGGATGGCCAGGACGACGGGGACGAGATGCTCGGCCGTGTCGAACACGATGTAGCGCGGCAGCCAGTCGGGCCGGTACTTGGCGTTGAACCGCCACAGGGTCTCGATCTGCAGGAAGCTCGACATCTTCTTGAGCGCCCAGCGCTCGACCCGCTGGGTGAGCCCGTCGCCGCGCTCTCCCTCGAGCACCGACCGCAAGGCGGCGAAGTTGAGGCTGAGACCCTTGCAGCCCATCGCCCGCAGGTGCTCGATGGTGGACACCAGGGCGAAGTCGATGAGCCCGTTGGGGTGCTCGCCCCGGTCGCGCCGCATGAGGTCGAGGGAGTAGCCGCCGATGCCCCGGGCCGGGACGAACTGGCACATGGCGGCCGGGGTGCCGTCGGGCCCGGACACCACGCACAGGATGAGGTCCTCGTCACGGGGGTCGAAGATGCGCCCCAGCACCATGGAGAACCCCCGCTCGAATTCGCCTCGCCGGCTCTGGGACATGAGCCCGGCCAGCTGCGCCGCGGTGTCGCGCTCGAGGCGGCCGGGGTCGTGGAACGACACCGTGTACCCGTATTTGGCGATGCGGTTGAAGGCCTGTCGGAGGCCCTTCATGTCGCCGCCCGCCAGCGAGAACTGCTGCACGTCGACCACCGCCTCGTCGCCGATGTAGATGTCGTGCATGCCCACGGCCCGGTAGAGGGGGAGCCATTGCTCGCTCGCCCCCATCACGGTGACGACCCAGCCCTGGTCGTCGGCGAAACGACGAAAGGCCGACCACACCTGCTCGCGCTCGGCGAAGGGCCCGATGGGGTCGGGGGACACGAGGCAGATGCCGCTGTTGATGGCGTAGGCCACGAGCGAGTCCCGGTGGAAGAACCACTGCTTGTCGCCGCGGAGGGCGAAGTAGTCGAGCGTGCCCTCGCCGTGGCGGCGCACGATGTCGCGGGCACGCGCCTCGGCCAGACGCCCCCCCGAACGACGGCGGTCCACCAGCGGACGGGTGGCGAGCAACACCGCCACGACGGCCAGCGCCACACCGACGGCCAGGAGGCTCGGAGCCAGGAAGTCGTCGAGACGGTCGGGCAGGATCACTCCCCGCAGGCCGACCAGGCGCTCCAGCACCGCCTGGCCCGCCCGCCACAGCGGCAGACGGGAGCGGTCGAGGTCGAAGCGCAGGGTGATCTCGACCAGGATGGTGGTGACCACGGTGATGCCGACCACCCCCCCCACCAGGGCGATCACCGCCGAGCGCAGGGCGGGACGGTCGGATGCGGCCGGGAATTCCCGGCGGTTCAGGACCAGGAAGACCACGACCGCCATGGCGATGAGGGGCCCGGCCACGTCGCCGCCTCGGGCGATGTGCAGCACCAGGCTGATGCCGAGGGCCCACACAGCGATGACGAAGGCGCGGCGCTGCCCCCGACGGACACCGCGGGCGAGCGCCAGCAGGCCGATGCCGATCAGGGCCACCAGGGCTCCGGCGGCCTGGGTGGCGCCGTAGGGGATCAGCTGCAGCACGGCGTGCAGTCGCCCTCGCAGCGGGGGCGTGACCGCCGTGAGGAGGTCGACCGTCCCGGCGACGGCGATGGCCGCCGCCGCCCAGCGCCGGACCCGGCGGGTGCGGCGTCGCACGGCGGTGAGGTCGGGCGCCGGCGGCCATGACGCCCCGTAGGGGTAGGCCGCCACGACCACCGGGTGGGTCTCGTGCACCTGCCGGTCCCGGGCCGCCATCCGCTCGAGCAGGGTGGCCCCGGGCAGCTCCGACTGGGTGAGGAGGAGGCGGGTGTGGAGCTCGGCGCCGGTCTCGAGCTCGACCCACGCCAGCTGGCGGCACGCCAGGAAGACCGGCAGCATCCCCAGTCGTCCGTGATGCTCCTCCACCACCTCGCCGGCGGCGCCGGCGCAGGCGAAGAATCCGGGGCCGAGATGGGTGAGCTCGGCCTGCAGCGTGGCGCCGCTCACCAACCCGGCACGGCCCTGCCCACACAAGGCGCGGGCCCGGTCGCGTACCTCGTCGTTGGCGGTGGACCCCCCGGTCGCCAGCTGGTCGTCGAAGACGCCGTCGAGCTCGCCGCCGCCCAGTGTCCGCCAGGCACGCCGCGCCACCCATCCCATGACGACGGCCAGCACGACGAGCTCGGCCACCGACACCAGGGCGGCGAAGAACAGGCGCGCGAACCAGCTGGCGTCGTGGGCGCGACTGATGGCGCGTGTCGGGGCGGGTCGGCCGAAGACCACGTGGGCCAGGGCCGAGGACACGGCGGGGATGCGGAGCGCCACCGCCACGGCGAAGGGCACGAGCAGCCACCATGCAAACCGGGCGAACCGGCGGTAGAGGAGGCGCGACGTCAGGAAGCGGGGGGTACTGGCCTGGTCCGCCAGCCGGTCGAGCCCGTCCTGCCACTCGGCGGCAGGGTCGGGGGACAGCGTCAGCGTCCCGCCGCGGGCATGTCGCGGCACATGATGCCGGTGCGTGCCGCCATCGGCGGACGAGCCCGCCGCTCC
>JGI12269J14319_10000333_pt1 | contig 44524 bp, 46 predicted proteins | sample PeaSoiSIISIP2007_FD_14319 | JGI IMG/M metagenome (IMG submission 14319)
GAGGGTGACACCGCAGCGGCGACCCGACCAAGCGCCGGCACCAACGAGGACCCGCCTCAGGCGACAACGCTCGAGCCCCCCGCACTGACGCACAGGGTGACCGGGGACGAGGCTACTTCCTCTGTGGAGGCCATATCCGGGACACTCCGGGACGCCGCGGAGTGCCCCGGTAGTGTCTCGCCCCGTGTCGAGCGGTTCGTCGCGTGCCTGGATGGAGGACGCGTTCACACCGTTGAACCCGGTGCTCGAGGTCGTGATGCGACGCGTGCTGTACCGCGCCGGGGTCGACGTCACCGACACCTCGTCCCGCCGTTCGTGCCTCGTCGTGGCACCCCACCCCGATGACGAGACGCTCGGTGCCGGCGCGACCATCATGCGTAAGGTCTATGCCGGCACGCCGGTGCATCTGGTGGTGGCCACCGACGGGAGCAAGTCCCCACCCGGCGACCCCGCCGAGGTGATCGCCCTGCGCAATGCCGAGCTCGGCGCCGCGTGCGGCGTGCTCGGCCTCTCCGAGCGCGACGTCACCCGGCTCCCTTTCGTCGACGCCGAGCTCGTCGGGCACGAGGAGGCGCTGGCCGGCGCCATCGCCGAGGTCGTGGCCGCCTTCGGGCCCGACGAGGTGCTGGTCACGGGGGAGAACGATCCCCACGAGGACCACGCCCTGGTGGGAGCGGCCACGCGCCGCGCCGTGGCCGGCACCGGGGCCAGGCTGCTCACCTACCCCATCTGGCAGTTCGACCGGCCCGCGCTGCTGTGGCACCAGTGGCGCCACAGCGGGCGGCTCGAGCTGGTGCGCAGCGCCGGCTACCGGGAGCGCAAGCGCAGGGCCGTGGCCGCCTATCGGTCCCAGATGGCGGCGCGCAACGACGACCCCGAGGGCCTCAGGCCCAACTTCCTGCGCAGCTTCGACCGGCCCTACGAGCTGTTCTTCCCCGTCCCGGTGTCCGGCGCCGCCGTGCGGGACGAAGACCGCGCCGAACACCCCGACGCCGCACGGGACCCCGACGGCAACGCCTGAGCAGCTCGCTCAGGCGCCCACCTGCGCCTCGCGCTGACGGGTCGTGCTGTGGACGGGATCCTTGTCGAATTGGGGGAGGACGTGCTTCCCGAAGGTGGCCACGGCCTCCTCGCACACCTCGATGGGCATGGAGGACGACAGCATGCCGAAGCTCAGCTGGTCGGCCCCGGTGTCCGCGAAGCGCTGGATGGAGCGTGCCACCTCGTCGGGGCTCCCCACGGCGATGAGCCCGCTGTCGATGTTCTTGTCGATCTGCTCGGGAGTCGAAGGAGGGATGAGGTCGGGCCAGACGGGGACGCCGGGCGGACGGGGGAAGGTGTCGAGATAGCGGAAGACGAGGCTCAGGTGGACGTTGCTGTCGATGTCGGCGAACACCTTGCGGGCCCGGCCGCCGTCCTCGAGACACAGCATCTGTGTGGTGATCATGACGTTGTTGTTCACGTAGTCGCCCACGGGCTCGGCGTTCTGGATCTCCTTCTTGTACTTCTCGATCAGGGGCGCGAACCCCTCGGGCTTGCCGAAGGCGAAGCACAGCACCCCCAGGCCCTGCCGGGCGGCGAGCTCGAAGGTGCCCGGGCTGCCCGCCGCCACCCACAGGGGAGGGTGGGGGTTGGTGTAGGGCTTGGGGAGCACGTTGCGGGTGGGCATGGAGAAGAACTTGCCGTCGTAGGAGTAGTCCTCCTCCTTCCACATGCGCACGATCTGGGGGAGCGTCTCGGCCACCATCTCCCGGGTCAGCTCCTGGTCCTCGATCCCGAAGCCCTTCTGCTCGGTGGTCGACGATCCCCGTCCGGTGCCGAACTCGAAGCGACCCTCGGAGAGGTGATCGAGCATGGCCACCCGCTCCGCCACCCGGGCGGGGTGGTTGGCCGGCGGGGTGAGGTTGAAGATGCCCGACCCCAGGTGGATGTTCTTGGTCTGGGCGGCCGAGAAGGCCATGAAGGACTCGTTGGCCGACAGGTGGGAGTAGTCGGTGAGGAAGTGGTGCTCGGACGACCAGGAGTACTTGAAGCCCGCCGCGTCGGCGGCCCGGATGTAGGCCAGCTCGTCCATGATCCGGTCGTGCTCGGCCCCGGCGCCGTGGGCCTGCTTGTACTGCGGCAGGAGGCTGACGGCGTTGAAGATCCCGAACTCCATGGCCAATACTCCTTCTCGCTCGGTGGTCGGAACGTACCACCTTGCCATCGAAAATGCAACGTGTTCCAATATTGACGGCAGGTCGGAGATGCCGGCCGCAGGGGTCCTGACCAGGGCCTCGTGACCCGAACGCCCCCCGAGGACGGCCCGAGCATGGACACCATCGCCGAATTGCTGCTCGCCCGGGCCGGGGACGGCCGCCTCGGCATGGTGGCCGGCGACGAGCGCTGGAGCTGGCGCGAGGTCGTGGCCGCCAGCGGGGCCCGGGCCGGGCTGGCGGCCGAGCGGCGCGCCCCGGGGCCCTTCCACGTGGCCACCCTCCTCGACAACGTGCCCGAGCACGTGCTGTGGCTCGGGGCCGCCGCCGTCGCCGGGGCGGTGGTGGTGGGAGGCAACCCCACCCACCGGGGGTCCGACCTGGCCCGGGACCTGGCCCACACCGAGTGTCAGCTCCTGGTCACCGACCGCGCCCATCTCCCCCTCGTCGAAGGGCTCGACCTCGGGGCGGGCATCGGCACGGTGTCGGCGGCCAACCGGCGCGTGCTGGTGGTGGACGATCCCGCCTATCTCGACGCCCTCGAGGCACACGAGGGCGCCGCCCTCCCCGACCCGGGCCCGGTCGGCGTCACTCCCGACAGCCTCGGCTATCTGATCTTCACCTCGGGCACGTCCGGCGCGCCCAAGGCGTGCCGGTGCACCCAGGGCCGCCTGGCCCGCATCGGCACCATCATCGCCCAGATGTTCTCCATCACCGTCGACGACGTGTGCTACGTGTCGATGCCGCTGTTCCATTCCAACGCCCTCATGGCGGGCCTCGCTCCGGCCCTGGCCGCGGCCGCTGCCGTCGCCCTCCCCACCGGAGGACGGTTCTCGGCGTCGGGCTTCCTCCCCGACGTACGGCGCCACGGCGTCACCTACTTCAACTACGTGGGCAAGCCCCTGTCGTACATCCTCGCCACCCCGACGCGTCCCGACGACGCGCACAACCCTCTCGTGCGGGTGTTCGGCAACGAAGGCGCCGAGGCCGACATCGCCCGCTTCGGCGAACGCTTCGGCTGCACGGTCGTCGACAACTACGGGTCCACCGAAGGCGGCGCCTCGGTGCAGCGCACCCCCGACACGCCCCGCGGCGCGCTGGGCCGGGGGCCCGAGGGGACGATGGTCGTCGACCCTGCCACCGGCCACCAGTGCCCGGTGGCGCGCTTCGACGACCACGGCGTGCTCGTGAACGCCGAGGAGGCCATCGGGGAGCTGGTGTCGGCCGGGGGTGCGGGCGGCTTCGAGGGGTACTGGCGCAACGACGAGGCCGAGCTGGCGCGGCTGCGCAACGGGTGGTACTGGACGGGGGACCTCGCCTATCGCGACGAGCAAGGGTTCTTCTACTTCGCGGGACGCGCCGACGACTGGCTGCGCGTCGACGGGGAGAACTTCGCGGCGGCCCCCGTGGCCCGGGTCTTGGAGCGCCACCGCGATGTCGTCCTGGCCGCGGTGTACGCCGTTCCCGACCCGGTGGTGGGCGACCAGGTCATGGCGGCCCTGCAGCTGCGCCCCGGCGCGCGCTTCGACCCCGGGGAGTTCGCGCTGTTCCTCGCGGAGCAGGCCGACATGGGGACGAAATGGTCTCCGCGCTTCGTGCGCGTGTGCCCGGCGCTCCCCGTCACCGCCACGTCCAAGGTGTTGGTGCGCGCCCTCCGGGCGCAGCGGTGGATGACCGACGAACCCGTGTGGTGGCGTCCGGGGCGCGCCCCGGACACGCCCTTCCAGCTCCTCGGCGTCGCCGACGTCGCCGATCTCGAGGAGGCCGTCGCCCGGCAGTGAGGTTCTCTCGGATCGCCTGCGACGCAGCCCCGGTGAGGCGCACGATCACGATACCGTCGGGCAGACCTCGGAGCTGGACGTCCAGCCTTTCGGCAGTGCCCGACCGTGCCCTCAAACGGAAACGACGTTCACGAGATCGTCGATCCCTCGGAAGTCGTCCGGGTTGCGCGTATAGAGGGGTAGTCGGGTAGCACAGGCGGTGGCGGCGATGAGAAGATCGACCGCTCGAGGGCCTGGAGCCTTCCGCCCGAGGCTGGTAACCATGGAATAGATACGACCGTAGGCGCGCGCCGCGTCGCCGTCGAAAGGCAACGGGTCGAACGCAGCCTCGGCGCGCTGGAGCCGATCCTGCCGACGGCCCCGCTCATCGGGATCCTGGGTTGCGTGGGGGCCAGCTGCGAGCTCCGCGAACGTGATGGCGCTGACCGCGACCTCGAGGGGAAGGTCCGCAGGATCGAGCCGTTCGAGATCGATGAGCACGGACGTGTCGATGATGCCCCGCAGCGGGCGTTGCCGGTTAGCCACGTGGAGTCGGATCCTGGGAGCTCACGCGGTCGAGATCCTCACGGAACTGCGTGTAGTCGACGGGAGGTGCCTGGCAGAAGATGGCAACGGCTGTGTCGGCTCGGACGAAGCGATGCCGACGAAGCGGGGCGAGCTCCCCGACCGGCACCCCGTTCCTGGTCACCACGAAGGACTCGCCTTCGTCGAGACGGCGCATGATCTCACCGCTCTCGTTGCGCAGCTCCCGTTGGCTGATCTCTCGCATCCCTGAAGTGTAGCACGTCGTGCTACACGTGTCAGCGGCGGTCGACGCCCAGGATCAGCCCGCTGGTGGGGACACCGGTGCCGGCGGTGACCACGACGTGCTCGGCCCCCTCCACCTGGTTCACGGCGCTGCCCCGCATCTGGCGCACGCCCTCGGCGATGCCGTTCATGCCGTGGATGTAGGCCTCGCCCAGTTGGCCGCCGTGGGTGTTGGTGGGCAGCTTGCCGCCGGGCATGAGGTGGCCGTCGCGCAGGAACTCCTTGGCCTCCCCCCACTCGCAGAAGCCGAGCTCCTCGAGCTGGTACAGCACGAACGGGGTGAAGTGGTCGTAGAGCACGGCACACTGCATGTCGTCGGGCCCCAGTCCCGAGGTCTCCCACAATTGGCGCGCCACCACTCCCATCTCGGGCAGGCGCGTCATGTCGTCGCGGTAGTACGACGTCATCATGTCCTGCTGGGCGCCCGACCCTTGCGCGGCGGCCTCGATCACCGCCGGGGGCCGCGCCCCGTGGCGGGCCCGTTCGAGGCTCGTGACCACGATGGCCTGGCCGCCGTCGGACTCCTGGCAGCAGTCCAGCAGGCGCAGCGGCTCCACGATCCAGCGCGACGCCTGGTGGTCCTCGAGGGTGATGGGCTTGCCGTAGAACCACGCCGCGGGGTTGGTGGCCGCGAAGGCCCGGTCCGCCACCGCCACGCGGCCGAAGTCCTCGGTGCTGGCACCGGCGGCGTGCAGGTAGCGCTGGGCGAACATCGCCACCCACGAGGCCGGGGTGAGCAGGCCCTGGGGCGCGTACCACGAGAAGTGCGCGTTCTCGGCGTTGGCGACCGGGGCGCGCCCCTGGATGCCGGTGCCGAAGCGGTGGCCCGAGCGCTCGTTGAAGGCGCGGTAACACACGACCACGTCCGCCACGCCGCTGGCGACGGCCATGGCGGCCTGGTGCACCGTGGCGCACGCCGCGCCCCCGCCGTAGTGGACGCGGCTGAAGAAGGTGAGGTCCCCCATGCCCAGGGTGCGGGCCACCTCGATCTCGGGGTTGGTGTCGGCGGCGAAGGTGACGAGGCCGTCCACCTCGGTCGGGGCGATGCCGGCGTCGTCGAGCGCGCTGCGCACCGCCTCGGCGGCCAGGCGCAATTCGCTGCGGCCCGAGTCCTTGGAGAATTCCGTGGCGCCGATCCCGCTGATGGCGGTGGTTCCCGCGAAGGTGTGGTGACGGGGGGACCTCGCGCTCACGGCACCCGCCTCATGAAGTGCCCCCGACGTCACGGGGCAACGAAAGGCGGACGGTCCCCGTCACGTGGTCGCCGCGGCTGTTGGCCCCCCGCACCGCCACCTCCACCACACCCCGTCCGTCGTCGCGACCGGAGGGGACCTCGACGGTGACGACCTTGCCCGACAGCGTCATGGTGTCGCCCGGGTAGTTGGGCGCGCCCAGGCGGATGGACACCGACTCGATGCGCGCCCCGGGTCCGGCCCAGTCGGTGACGAATCGCCCCACGAAGCCGTTGGTGCTGAGGATGTTCATGAAGATGTCGGGCGATCCGCGCTCGACCGCCAACCCGGGGTCGTGGTGGACGTCCTGGTAGTCACGCGAAGCGATGGCAGTGGCCACGATGAGGGTGCGGTCGAGGGGGAGCGCGAGCTCGGGCAGGGTGTCGCCCACCGACAGCTCCTCGAAGCGCAGCGTGGCGGCACGCACGGGGCTCACGGCCCCTCCACCCCGGTGACGGTGCCGCCCATCGACGACGAGGTGCGCAGTCGCGTCGCCACCATCGCGCCCAGCCGGGCCAGCTCGGCGCTGGGGCCCTGCAACATGAGCTCGATCTGCTTGCCCCACAGGAAGTAGCGGTGGATCGGGTAGGAGATGTCCGCGCCCAGGCCCCCGTGGAGGTGCTGGGTGGCGTGCACGACGCGCTGGCCCGCTTCCGACGCCCACCAGTGGGCCACCGCCACCGCCTCGGAGGCGGGGAGCTGCTCGTCGATGCGCCATGCCGCCTGCCACGTCGTGACGCGGATGGCCTCGGTGTCGATGTAGGCATCGGCGGCGCGCAACATGGTGCCCTGGAACGACGACAGCGGGCGCCCGAACTGGTGGCGCTGGTTCAGGTAGGCCGCGGCGCGGCGCACCGCTTCTTCGGTCACGCCCAGCTGCACGGCGCACAGTCCCGTGCGCGCCCGGTCGAGCATCCACGGCACCACCGTGGCGCCCTGTTCGGGGCCGGCCACGACGTCGGCCGCACCCACCGGCACCCCGTCCAGGTGGAGGTGGGGGTGGATCTGGTGGTCGGTCGTCGTCGCCCGCTCGAGACGGACACCTTCGGCGCCCGGGTCGACGAGGGCCACGACGGTGCCGGCACCGGGATCACCGTGCCGCGCCGCGGGGACGAGGACGCGCGCGGCGAGGTGCGCCTGGGGAACGGCGAAGGCGGTCCCGTGCAACCGCCACCCCTCGCCGTCGGGCTCGGCGCGCACCGTCGGGTGGTTGTGCCGGCTGGCGGCCACCTCGTTGAGCGCGGCCGTCAGCCGGACTTCGCCGGCCGCCACGGCCGGGAGCCAGCGGGCCTGCTGCTCGGGGGTGCCGAACCGGGCCACGGGGAGCGCACCGAGGACGAGCGTGGCCCACAGCGGGACCGGCGCCACGGCCCGGCCCTGCTGCTCGAGCACGAGACAGAGCTCGATCAGGCCGAGGCCCGAGCCGCCGTGCCCCTCGGGGACGGCCAGTCCCAGCAGGTTCGCCCTGGCCAGCTCGGACCACAAGGCGGCGTCGAAGCGATCCTCGGTGTCCTCGATCTCCGCCACGCGCTCGGCGCCGGCCATGCCCTCGAAGATGGCGGCCGCGGCCTCGGCCACCGCCAGCTGCTCCTCGGTGAAGTCGAAGTCCATCAGGCCGCTCCCTCTGCGACACGAGCCGGTCGGAACATGGGGATCGTGAGCTCGTCGTCGACGGCCACCATCTCGGCGACCACGGGCATGCCGATGCGCACCTGGGCGGGATCGACGTCGATCAGGTCTGCCACCAGGCGCGTCCCCTCCTCGAGCTCGACCACGGCGATGGGCAGGGGGTAGTCGAACCCGCCTACCTGCGGGTGGTGCACGACGACGAAGCTGTAGACCGTGCCGCGCCCGCTGGCGGTGACGGTGTCCCATTCGAAAGACCCGCACGATGCGCACGCCGGGCGGGGCGGGTGCCGCAGCACGCCGCATGCCGCACAACGCTGGATGAGCAACGTGCCCTGCCGGGCACCCTCGAAGAAGAAGGCGATGTCGTGGGTGACGGCCGGTCGGGGGCGGAGGGGCGCCTGGGCCCCGGGCCGCGTGTGTCGGGGCCGGAAGCGCAGGATGCGGAACCGCATGGTGGCCACCGGCTCACCGTGCTCATCCGTGAACTCGAGGCGGGTGGTGACGAAGTGCCCGTCGCCCAGGCCGGTGTGCTTCTCGGGTGACACCGATTCGATGACCGAGCGCACCGTGAGCCTGTCGCCGAGCACGACGGGGCGGAGGTACTCCTGGTCGCAGTTCGTCGCCACCACCGACGTGAACCCGGCCTCGTTGAGCACGGCGAAGAGCTGCTCCTGCGCCGAGGGCTCGCCCGATGCCTCTTTGGGGGCCTGCCAGCTTCCTCCCGGCTGCGAGCGGTAGCCGCGCATGATCCACGCCTGGAGCATGGTGGGTGGGGCGACCACGCCAGGGAAGCCATTGGCACGGGCGGACTCCTCGTCCACGTAGACGGGATTGTCGTCGCCCATGGCGTCGACCCAGTGCCGGATCATGGCCTGGTTGACCTCGTCGCGCGCGTGCGTGGGCGGTCCGCTGGGCCTGCCCTCGAAGGCGCGCAGGCGCGCCAGCAGCGCGTCGGCTTCCGTGGGTGTCGCGCCTCGGGGGGTCACCGGCTCACCTACTCACCATCACCGCGACGCCCGGGTCATGCCCAGGCCAGCCATGGCGACGATCTCGCGCTGGATCTCGTTCACCCCACCGCCGAAGGTGTTGATCTGGGCATGGCGGGCCGTGCGCTCGAGGCGGCCCGCCAGGACCGCGCCGGGCGAGTCGGGGGAGAGGTAGCCGGCCGCCCCGACGATCCCGAGGAGACGGCGGTAGATGTCGATGCTGCGCTCCACGCCGAACACCTTCACCGTCGAGGAGTCCGCCGGGCCCATCGTGTCGGCGGCCAGGGACGCCGCCATGCGCCAATTGAGGAGGTACATGGCCTCGAGCTCGGCACGGCACCGGGCCAGGTCCGACTGCACCCACGCGAGGTCGAGCACCGTCGGGCCGTCGGGGGTGGGGGTGCTCGCCGCCCACGCCGCGACCTCCTCGTAGAGCTGGGAGGCGAACCCGCTCCACGCGGCCAGGCCCACGCGCTCGTGGTTGAGCTGGGTGGTGATCATGCGCCAGCCCTCGTTCTCGTCCCCCACCCGTTGCTCGACGGGGACGCGCACGTCCGAGTAGTAGGTGGCCGTGGTGCGCGCCCCCGCCACGGTGACGATGGGGCTCCACGAGAAGCCCGGCGAGTCGGTCGGCATGCACAGGATGGAGATGCCCTTGTGCTTGGGGGCGTCGGGATCGGTGCGCACCGCCAACCACACGTAGTCCGCCATGTCGGCGCCGCTGGTGAAGACCTTGGCCCCGTTCACGACGTACTCGTCACCGTCGCGCACGGCCCGCGTCTGCAACGAGGCCAGGTCGGTACCGGCTTCGGGCTCGGTGTAGCCGATGGCGAAGTTGACCTCGCCGGCGAGGATGGCGGGGAGGAAGAAGCTCTTCTGCTCTTCGCTGCCGAACCGCATGATCGTCGGCCCCACCGTGTTGACGGTCACGAACGGGAAAGGTGCACTGGCGCGACGGGTCTCGTCGAAGAAGATGAACTGGTCGGTGGCAGGACGCCCCTGGCCGCCGTATTCCTTGGGCCATCCGATACCGAGCCAGCCGTCCTTGCCGATGCGCCCCACGACCTGGCGCCACAGCTCGCCCCCCTCGCCGACCTCGCCGATGCCCCGGCGCACCTCGTCGGTGAGCAGATCGGCGTAGTACGCGCGCAGCTCGTGGCGCAGGGCCAGCTGCTCGGGGGTCTCCTCCAGGAACATGGCGCCGTCCTACTACGGTCCGGGCCGGATCGCCCGGTCCCGGCCATGGCTGTCGATCGTCGCCGCGGCCCGTCGCCGCAGCCTGTGCCGCTCGCTCATTGCTGTAACTCGTTCTAGTTTGGCACGGTACCAGCCGCACCGTCGGGGGTGACAATCGCGCCCCTCCCCGGTCGTCGGGGGCAGGGGCTGCGCCCGTCTTCCCGGGGTGGAGCGGCGACGGGACGCCGGGGCGCGGCTGTTGGCCCGAGCCGGGACGGCGGCCTATCATCACTGGAACACGTTCTGAAAACGCGGGGCGGCCCTTCGTGGCGGGAACGGGCCCCGACCGCGGCGTCCCGCACCTCTCGGGCCGGGACGTCGACGACGCACCGAGGAGGGACCGGCCATGGAGCTCAGCGAGATCGACCTCATCGACTCGAGGAATTTCGTCTCGGCCGTGCCCCACCAGTGGTTCGCCGAGCTCCGCCGCCGGGCCCCGGTGCACTGGCACGAGGAGCCGGAGGGCCCCGGCTTCTGGGCCGTGACCAAGTACGACGACTGCGTCACGGTCAACCGTGACTACGAGCACTTCTCCTCGGCCAAGCGGGCGACGTTGCTGTGGGAGATGCCCGAAGAGCAGCTCGAGCAGCAGCGGCTCATGATGCTCAACATGGACCCGCCGCTGCACACGCGCTATCGGCGTCTGGTGAACAAGGGCTTCACCCCGCGCATGGTGAACTCGCTCGAAGAGAAGATCCACAAGACGGCCGACGAGATCATCGATGCCGTGATCGAAAAGGGTCAGGCCGACTTCGTCACCGACATCTCCGCCGAGCTGCCGCTGCAGGTGATCGCCGATCTCCTCGGAGTCCCCCAGGCCGACCGCCACAACATGTTCGACTGGTCCAACCGCATGATCGGGCAGGAGGACCCCGAGTTCCAGACCAACGCCGACGGCGAGAACTACGCCGGTGAGGCCGCCGTCGAGCTCTTCACCTACGCGGCGGAGCTCTTCGGCCAGAAGATGGCCAACCCCGCCGACGACCTCATGAGCGTCCTCGTCAACGTCGAGGTCGACGGCGACAAGCTCTCGGAGCTCGAGCTCGAGCTGTTCTTCCTCCTCCTCACCGTGGCCGGCAACGAGACGACGCGGAACCTGATCTCGGGGGCGATGCACGCCTTCTTCGAGCACCCCGACCAGTGGCAGCGCCTGGTGGCCGACCGGTCCCTGCTTCCGACCGCCACCGACGAGATGCTGCGCTTTGTCACCCCGGTCATGAACTTCCGCCGCCAGACGACGGGACCGGTCGAGATCCGCGGCCAGCGCATCGAAGAGGACCAGAAGGTCGTCTTCTTCCACATCTCCGCCAACCGCGACGAGGACGTCTTCGAGAACCCCGACACCTTCGACATCGGGCGCTCCCCCAACCCCCACATGGCCTTCGGGGGCGGCGGTCCCCACTTCTGCCTGGGAACGAACCTGGCCCGCATGGAGATCCGGGTCATGTTCCAGCATCTCCTCGACCGCATGCCCGACATCCGGCTCGACGGGGAGCCGCAACGACTCCAGTCCGCGTTCATCAACGGCGTGAAGCACCTCCCGATCGCCTTCAGCCCCGGCCCGACGGTCGGGCGCTGACGAGCGGGTCGCCACGCGCCAGAGGCGACCCGAGGAGAAGCCGGTTCCGTGCGATTTCACCAAGCGGTGACGTTCCTGCCCACCTTGCATGCCCTCGAGCTGGCCAAGGCGGCCGACGTGCAGGGATACGACGGCATCTACGTGTCGGACCACATGTTCTTCCCTCGCGACCGCCAGTCGCGCTACACCTACTCGACGCGCGAGGACGGCGCCCCGGGGTTCGGGGACCACTGGGACCCCGACACGCACTGGCCCGACCCGTGGTGCCTCATCTCCGCCATGGCTGCGGTCACCGAGCGCGTCCAGTTCACGACGGGCGTCTACATCGCGCCGGCGCGCGACCTCGTCACGGTGGCCAAGCAGGTGGGCACGGCCGCGGTGGTGTCGTCGGGCCGCGTGGCGCTGGGCGTGGGGGTCGGGTGGTGCGAGGAGGAATTCGTGGCCACCGGGCAGGACTTCCACACCCGGGGCAAGCGCCTCGACGACATGATCCCCGCCCTGCGGGCCATGTGGGCGGGCGGATGGGTCGAGTACCACGGCCCCTACTACGACGTGCCCGCCATGCGCATGGAGCCTTCGCCCCCGGGGCCCATCCCCATCATCGGCGGGGGCCACTCGGCACCGGCCCTGCGCCGGGCCGCCGCGCTGTGCGACGGGTGGGTGGCGGCGGGGGCCTACCAGCCCGACCAGGCCCGCACCTACCTCGGCGAGCTCGCCGAGCAGCGCCGGGCAGCCGGGCGCGAGCACGAGCCCTTCTCGATCTTCCTGTCGCTGTGGGCCAGGCCCGACGCGGACCTGTACCGCAGCTTCGAGGAGGACTTCGGCGTGACCGACACCCTGTGCGCGCCGGCCATGGTGGCCAAGGTGGACCCCTCGGACCCGCCCGAGGTGCAATTGCAGGCCCGGCTGGACGCGTCGGCCCGCTTCGCCGACGAGATCCTGACCAAGATGAGATGAGCCACGACATCCCGGTGACGCCGCCCACGCGACCGCATCGGCTCCCCCGGGACGACTCGACGAGGAGGCCCCCATGGCGCGCCTGAAGCTCGGACTGCAACTGGGGTACTGGGGCGCCGGCCCCCCCGCCGATGCCCCCGACCTGGTGGCGGAGGCCGAACGCCTCGGCTTCGACTCGGTGTGGACGGCCGAGGCCTATGGATCGGACGCACTCACGCCGCTGGCGTGGTGGGGGTCGCGCACCACGCGTGTGCGGCTCGGGACCGCACTGTGCCAGCTTTCGGCGCGGACCCCGACCGCCATGGGCATGGCCGCGTTGACCCTCGACCACCTGTGCGGCGGGCGCCTCGTCCTCGGCCTGGGCGTGTCGGGGCCCCAGGTCGTGGAGGGCTGGTACGGCCAGCCTTTCCCCAAGCCCCTGGCGCGCACCCGCGAGTACGTGTCGATCGTCCGCCAGGTGCTCGCCCGGGAGTCGCCCGTCACCAACGCCGGGCCCCACTACCCGCTGCCCTATCCAGGGGGTACGGGGCTGGGCAAGCCGCTCAAGCCCATCGTCCACCCGCTGCGCATCGACATCCCCATCGTCCTCGGCGCCGAAGGGCCCAAGAACGTGGCCCTGGCGGCCGAGATCGCCGACGGGTGGTTCCCGATCTTCTTCTCCCCCGACCACATGGGCGAGTTCTCCACCGCCTTGGCGGAGGGGTTCGCCCGGCCCGGCGCCCGGCGCAGCTCGAAGGACTTCGAGGTCATCGCCTTCTGCCCCACCGTGGTGGACGACGACGTCGAACGGGCCGCCGACCTCTACCGGCCCATGCTGGCCCTGTACATCGGGGGGATGGGCGCCAAGGAGATGAACTTCCACTTCGACGTGTTCGTGCGCATGGGCTTCGAAGCCGAGGCGCACAAGATCCAGGAGCTCTACCTCGACGGGCACAAGGACGAGGCGGCCGCGGCCGTCCCGACCTCGATGGTGGAGAAGATCGCCCTCATCGGACCGCGCCCGAAGATCCTCGACGAGCTGGCCGCATGGCAGGAGTCGATCGCCACCACCCTGCTCGTGGCGGGCTCCACCGACACCTTGCGCATGATGGCGGAGTTCCTCCTGTAGCGACACCACCTCCCCGGCCCCGGCGCGCCGGGGCCGGGCGCGCCGGGGCAGGGCGCGCTGAGCTCGGGCGTTCTCAAGTGGTGAAGGCGGCGCGCGCCGCCTTCCCGCCCACCGCGGCGCGGTCGAAGAACCCGTAGGTCCCGTCCCCGAGAAGCTCGTTGGCCGCCTCGACCACCGAACCGAGGGCGGCGAAGCACAGGGCCCCGCCCAGCGACACGCGGGCCACGCCCGCGCCGGCCAGCTCGGCGATGGTGGGGCCTCCGGGACGGGCCAGGACGTTGACAGGCCGGTCGACGGCGTCGACGACGCTGCGGATGTCGTCGAGCTCGACGAGCCCCGGGGCGTAGAGCACGTCGGCCCCGGCGTCCTGGTACGCCCGGAGCCGGGCGATCGTGTCGTGGAGGTCCCGCCGTCCGTGCAGGTAGTTCTCGCAACGGCCGGTGAGCACGAGGTGCACCGGCCCGCGGTGCGCGGCGTCAGCCGCCGCCGCCATCCGCTCGGCGGCCAGCCCGGCGTCGTAGATGGGGTCGTCGCCACGCCCGGTGGAGTCCTCGATCGAGCAACCCGCCAGCCCGACATCGACGGCGAGTCGGACCGTGTCGGCCACCCGGGCGGGAGCATCCCCGAACCCGTTCTCGAGATCGGCCGACACGGGGAGATCGGTCGCCGCCACGATGGCGGCGGCGTGGCGCATGACCTCGTCCCGTTCCATGGAGCCGTCGAGACGCCCGCGTGTCGCTGCGAAGCCACTGCTGGTCGTGGCGAGGGCCTCGAAGCCGAGCCAGGCAAGGAGCCGGGCCGAACCCTCGTCCCAGGGATTGGGGAGGAGCAACGGAGAAGATCGGCGATGCAGGGCGAGGAACGCGGCCGCCTTCGCCGTGCTTGGGTCCACGTCGAGATCCTAAGCCAGGGCGGTGTCGCGATCGCCGCTCCCCCGGTAGCGTGGCCACGAGGAAGGTGACCTCAGAGCCCGCCGCCTCCCGACCGAGGGGAAGGACACGAGCATGTCGCGTGCCACCGAGTCGCCGACGAAGAGACGCGTCGTGCGCGGCGGGGTCGTGCTCGGTCTGGTGGTGGGCACCATCGTGGCCAGGCGCCGGGGCTACTCGGGCCTGGGCGGCAACACCGTGGTCCGCTGCCGCCAGGGCCACCTCTTCACGACGATCTGGGTGCCCGGGGCGTCGCTCAAGTCGATCCGCCTCGGGTGGTGGAGGCTGCAGTACTGCCCCGTGGGCAGGCACTGGACGCTGGTCTCCCCCGTCAAGGTCACGGACCTCACCGAGGAGGAGAGGCAGCTCGCCGGCGAACGCCGCGACGTGCGCATTCCCTGACTCAGGTGGGGACGCGCCGTCCCGTGGCCCCGGTGGACCGGCGGCGGGGTGCAGCGCGCGCTGTGGACACGGCGCGCAAACCGGAGAGCAGATGGCCTGACGCGCTCTGGAACCGCGTGATGTCGCCGAAGGGCCGGGCCACGAGCATGGCCCCTTCCAGAGTGCTGACCACCATCCGAGCGGTGTCGCCGGCCGGCCCGCTGAACTCGAGGGTCCCGGCTTTGCGGCCTTGCTCCAAGATGCGCGCCAGCCACGTCTCGTTGTCGTCGAAGAACCGGACGACGGCTGCCTTCATCGAGGCGGGGAGCGTCTCGTATTCGGCCGCCATGATCCCGCACAGGCACATGCGCTGCTCGCGCAGGACGTCGAGGTAGAGCTGCGCGTAGGCGTCGAGCCGGGCCGGCGCATCGGGGCTCCGGGCCTCCACCTCGGCCAGGGCGTCGGCGAAGCGCGCGGCGTAGCGTGCGATGAGCGCCTCGCCGAGCTCGGATTTCCCGGCGAAGTGGTAGTGGAGGGCCGCCTTGGTGATCTCGAGCTCGGCGGCCACATCCGCATAGCTGAACCCGTTGAAGCCTCGGACCTGCACCAGGCGCTCGGCCACGTCGAGGATCCGCGTGGCCGTGTCAGGTGTGTCGAGTGGGCCCCTCTTCATCGGTCCATCCTCACAAGGGAACATGTCCTTGACGTCTTACCTATTAGTAGGTAAGAGTAGCACGGGTGGTCCTGACGGGGCCAGGTCGAGGGAGGCGGATATGCACGAAACCGAGCACCGGAGCTTCACCGAGCCCGACGAGACCCGCGCGTTCCCCCACGGGCGGGCCGAGATCCTCCAGGTCGGAGGGGCGGAGATCGGGCGCCTGGTCTTCGAGCCGGGATGGCGCTGGTCGAACGACGTGAAGCCGATCGCCAAGACCCAGACCCGCGAGGCGCCGCACTTCCAGTACCACCTCAGCGGGCAGCTGGCCATCAGCATGGACGACGGCACGGAGTTCATCGCCGGTCCCGGCGATGTCACGTCCCTGCCCAGTGGCCACGATGCCTGGGTGGTCGGGGACGAGCCGGTGATGGTGGTGGACTGGTTCGGCGCCAGCACCTACGCCAAGTGACGGGCTCGGAGAAGTCGATGGATCCCGTCGAGGTGGTCGAGAGGTTCGGGGCGGCCTGGGCCGGCCATGACCTCGACACCGCTTTGGATCTGGTCACCGAGGACTGCGTCTTCGACGCCACCGGCCCCGCCCCCGACGGGACGCGCCATGTGGGTCGCGCCGAGATCCGGCGGGCATGGCAGGGGATCTTCGACGACCTCACCAGCACGTTCGAAGCCGAGGACACGTTCGCGGCCGGCGACCGGGTCGTGCAGCTGTGGAGATACACCTGGGACACCGGGCATGTCCGCGGCGTGGACGTGTTCCGCGTGCGCGACGACAAGGTCGCGGAGAAGTTCTCGTACGTGAAGGGTTGACCGCCGAGTCGGGAAGGTGACGTGGTGAGCACGACGGACGCAGTAGGTGAATTCCTGGCCGGGATCGAGAGCGCCGCGCTTCCCGCCGACGTGTTCTGCGACGACGTCGTGCTGGATGCCACCGTCCCGAACTGGCGCTTCTCGGTTCGGGGGAGCGAAGCGGTGCGGGCCGAGCTCGGGAGGTGGTACGCCGATCTCGGCCGATTCGGGGAGATCAGACGCATCCCCGTCGACCACGGTGAGCTGGTGGAGTTCACGCTCAGCTGGCAGGAGGGCGGGGTGCCCCACGCGTGCCACCAGGCGCACCTGATCCAGCTTCGAGACGGGCGCATCGCCACCGACACGGCGTTCTGCGGCGGCCGGTGGCCCGAGCCCTTGCTGATCCAGATGGAGGAGGCCCGGCGTGCGGCCGAGCAGGAGGCGGTTCACGTCGGGGGCTGAGGCACATCTCGGCTCCGACCCGTTGAGGGTCCGGGTCCACGACACCCTTGGTGGAGCCTGCTCGGCGGGGAGTAGGGTCCGAGGAACGTGATTCCCCCGACGAGGGGGCACCATCGACGTTGTCCCAGACCCTGGCAGGCGCCGAGGAAACGGACCACGTCGTGACGGGATCCCCGACCCCTGCTCCCGCTGGAGTGACCGAGAGGCTCGCTGCGGCCAGTGCGCGCCGGCCGCGCCGCACTCTTACCGTCTGGGGGATCGTCGTCGTCGTGGCGCTCGTTCTCGTCGCGACGTGCCTCAAAGGACTGACCGGCAGTGCCCATGTGGTGGGGACGACGGAGTCCTCCCAGGCCAAGGCCCTCTACGCCCAGGTCATCGGTGGGGCCGTCCACCGGAGGCCGACAGACGTGATCGTGGTCAGTTCGAGGGAAGCGACGGCCCGGGACAGCACATTCCAGGCCTTTGTGACTCGACTCCTGGTGCCTGTGCGCAACAGCCGCGGCGTGACCAGCGTGTCCACCGATCTGAGCCCGGGGAGCCCGTACGTCTCCGCCGACCACCATGCCGTCCTCATCGGGTTGCGGGCGGCGAGCGATGGAGACATCAAACCCGTGGTCAAGGCGGTGCAGGCGGCCAACGGCCGCGACGGGTTCACGGTGGCGGTCACCGGCTCCCACACCGTGGGCAACGACTTCACGACCCAGTCGAGCAGGGACCTCCAACACGGGGAACTGGCCTTCGGGCTCCCGATCGCCCTCGTGATCCTCGTGCTCGTCTTCGGCGCCGTCGTCGCCGGTTTGATGCCCGTGCTGATGGCGTTGCTGTCGATCGTGGTCGGCCTGGGAATCGCCGCCTTGATTTCCCGGGAGTTCAGCCTCTCGATCTTCATCGTCAACATGATGACCGGCATGGGGCTCGCCCTCGGTATCGACTACTCACTGTTCGTGATCTCACGATTCCGTGAGGAACGGGGTCGGGGTCTGGACAAGGAAGCGGCCATCCGCATGGCCGGCGCCACCGCCAGCCGGGCCGTGCTCTTCAGCGGGAGCACGTTCGTCATCGCGCTCTTGGGCATGTTCCTGGTTCCCACCAACATCCTTCGGAGCCTGGCCGCCGGCGCCGTGATCGTCGGCGTCGTGTCGGTCGCCGCTGCGTTGACCCTCCTGCCGGCGATGCTCAGCCTGATCGGTGATCGTGTGAACTCGCTGCGCCTTCCGGTGGTGGGCAAGAACCTCGGCCGCACCGATGCTTCCGAGGCGCGGGTGTGGAGAGCCGTCATCGGCACGGTCATGCGCCACCGCGTCATCTACCTGGTCCTGGCGGGCGGTGTCATGATCGCGGCGGCGGCACCGGTGTTGGGTCTCCACATCGGCCAGAGCGGCGTGAACACCCTCCCCGACAACCTGCCCTCGAAGCAGGGCTATCTGGCGGTGCAGCGCTACTTCCCGAGCCAGGACCCATACCCCGTCGACGTCGTGGCGGTGGGAGCAGCGCCGCGGGTGAGAGCAGACCTCTCCACGCTCGAGGCCGTCCTGTCCCGTGACCCGCGCTTCGGTCCCGGCGTGATCCAGTCCGCCCCCGGCGGCAGGGTCCTGGCGCTCACCGCGCCGATCCGGGGCGACGCCGTGTCGTCCCAGGACGTCGCGGCCGTTCTCGACCTACGCCAACACCTGATCCCGGCCGCCTTCGCCGGCTCCGGCTCCGCCGTCTACGTCGGCGGGCAGACCGCCGAGACGGCCGATTACTTCCATGCCGTGACCAAGCCCACCCCCTACGTCCTGTTGTTCGTGCTCGGGCTGAGCTTCGTCCTCCTGATGTTGGCGTTCCGATCGCTGGTGATCGCGGCCGTCTCGATCCTGCTCAATCTCCTGTCGGTGGGGGCCGCCTACGGCATCCTCACCCTGGTGTTCCTCCATGGGGTGGGGGCAGGCATCTTCGGGTTCCATCAGGTCAGCGCCATCGATGCCTGGGTTCCCCTCTTCCTGTTCTCGGTGCTCTTTGCTCTTTCCATGGACTACCAGGTCTTCTTGATGAGCCGGATCAAGGAGCGGTACGACCAGTCCGGATCCACCCACGAAGCCGTGGCGGGCGGCGTCGCCTCCACGGCACGGATCATCACCGGGGCCGCCTTGATCATCGTGGCGGTGTTCTCGGGCTTCGCCCGAGGGCAGCTCGTCCAGTTCCAGCAGATGGGCTTCGGCGTGGCAGTGGCGTTGCTCCTCGATGCCACCGTGATCCGCACGGTCGTCCTGCCGAGCATCTTGAGCCTGCTCGACCAGCGCAGTTGGTGCCTGCCTCACTGGCTCGACTGGCTGCCGCACATCGAGGTGGAGGCACCCCAGACCCGCCGAACGGTCGACACGGTGAGCGTCGAGGTCCCCGGAGCCGCCGCGTAACGAGCACATCGCCCGCCGTCGGTCGTTCCGGGTCGGCCCGCCGTGCGCGCGCCGTTCGGGGGACACCTGAGACACTGGGACGATGACCCTCCGACCCTGGTCCCCGCGCGCCACGCCAGGGCGGGCAGTGCTGCCCATGGCGGTGTCGGCGGTCCTCATGGCGGGTTGCAGCGGTGGTGCGCACCTGGCCACCGGGTCGACTTCGACAACCCGACCTCCGTCCACGACGACCTCGGCGGTGGCCGCCTCGACCACGAGCTCGCCCACCCCGAGCACGAGCGCGACCACGCTCCCACCGTCCGCCCTCGACACCATCACCGTCGGCGACTGGACGGGGGTGGAACCCCACATCATCTACTTCTCAGGCGACAGCGGGAACATCGTCAGCACGATCACATGGTCCGAATGGAACGCGTCGTCCGCGGTCGGCCGCGGCTCGTGGGGATACGACGACTGCGTCCCCGATTGTGCGCAAGGCACGACGACGCCGTACCCCGCCACCATCACATTGTCTGGTCCGGTCGACGGCCGCTTCACGCTGCTGACCGAGACCCAAAGCGGCCCCCATGGCCACACCTTCACCTTCACCCTGCCCGATCGTGACCTCGGTGGTGCGGCCTAGGGTCGACATCCACACTCACCCCGACGCGGGGGTGTCCAGTCCGAGCTCGGCCCGGGCCTGCTCGGTGGTGTTCACGTGCGGGAACGGATCGGTGGGGACGTCCGATCCGAGAGCGGCGCAGATGGGATCCCAGCCGTCACCGGGGTGCCACTCGACCAGCCGCCTGGCCGGCGCAGTCGCCCGCACGTGGTCGTTGTGCGCCAGGTAGGCGGCCTTGGCCGCGGACTCGTCCAGCCAGCCGGGTGTGAACGACGTCATCATGCCCCGGCCCATCCGGGTCCAGTCGTCATCAGGGGCATCGGGAGCGAAGTAGGTGGACAGAGCCGGGAAGATCGTGTTCGACACACTCTGCCACCACGAGTCGGGATCGCGGACCGACAACAAGATGACGGCGTGGGGAAACGCTTCACCGAGCTCGAACCAGAACGGTGCCGCGGGCCAGTCCACCGCGGCCCGGTACTCGCCGAAGAAGGCGTCCCAGTCCGGCCGTCTGCCCTCGTAGGCATCGGCCCAACCGTGGGGTCCCCAGGGCGTTCCCGCACCTCCAGCATGTGATAGCAGGGGCCACCGAGAAGTACCTCGAGCGCGAGCTTCAACGAGGTTGTCCCGGTCCGCCCGAGACCGGCACCGATCACACGAAGTGCCACGAGACTCCTCCCGATGTCCGCGGTCGGCGTCGATGAGGCGAGGCCACACCCAGATGGTGTCGCTCCGCGCTCCGCCTACGGCGCCAACTCCTCCTCGACGGTCAGGTCGACGAATTCCGGAGGGCCGTCGAAGATGTCGGCCATCGTGGCCCTCGCCTCCTCCAGTCCCTCCTGGCGTCGCGGATCGCTCTCGCGGGCGCGAGCCTTCTCCTCGCTCTCGAAGACGGCCAGCATGTAGACGCGGCTCGGGTCGTTCTGGTCCTTCATGGCGATCGAGCGCACAAGACCTGACCCCGGTTGTTCGACCGCCCGCAACTGCTCGACCAACCGGGGGAGGTCCCCTTCCCGGCCCGGCTTGAGGCGCGTCGTGATGAGCTGAGCCCACATGGCAGATCCTCCGTTCCCCGATGGATGCGGAACGCTACCCCGCCAACTTGGACTTGAGCATGTCCACGTCGCGTTGCAGCTGCTCGAGGAGCTCGACGATATGGGCGTTGCTGTAGCGCTTGATGGCGCCGGGAACTCTCGGTGACACGTCAACGCCCGGGACCGCGTCGTAGCCGGCAGCGGTCATGAGGACTGCGTAGGGCAGTCCGAGCGCATCGGCCAGGCCGGCCAGGACCCGGGGCGAGGGCGTGTGCACCAAGTCGCCTTCCAGCTTGTGCACGTACCCCGACGAACATCCCGCACGCGTCGCCACCTCTTGCAGCGAGAGGCCGTGGGCGGCGCGGGCTGCGGCGAGCTTCACACCCAAGGTTTCCTTCGACACGCGCCCTCCCCGTTGGTGGTACGTTCACTATAGAATCATCGTCATTTACTATGGTAGATGACATCCCACGAGGTGCGCGCCGGCACCCCGGTGGTGTGGTGCCTGCGGCGCGAGCCGAGCACCTGAGGCCGGGGTTCCCTCCACTGCGCGTGCTCGAGATGGGGCGCTACGGTCGACAGGATGCGGCGCGAGCCGTGTCGGGCTTCGCCCGTGGTACTCAGGGACATCAAGAGGAACCGTGTCTGATCGCATCCGAGACGCCCATGTGCTGGTGGGAGCCGACGACATCCCCATCGCCCACACTCCACCGGGGGGATACGGAGGCGTGATGCCTCCCCCGGTCCTGGCCTCCTGCACCGAGGCACTCGTCGAGGGCGCCCCGGACCTGCGGGGCGTATGGCGCGCCATCTCGGTCGAGGTGGCCGGAGAGCCCGCACCCGACCATCCCGCCCGCGCCCATGTCGAGAGGATCGAGCAGTGCGGCGACCGCATCGTGATCAGCGCCGGTGGCGTGGTGCACGACATGCGCTGCGACGGAACCGAGCAGCACGGGGTCCACGACGTCGCCGAATTCGATTTCACCACCCCCATCACCGTCGTCGCCTCCTACGAGGACGGCGCCCATGTTCTCCGGCCCGTGGGGCTGCCCGGCATCGAAGTGACGCGGCGACTGGACGGGGACCACCTGATCTGGACCTACGTCGGCTTCGAAGCCCGGCTCGAACGGACCGGGCCGGTTCCGGCGTCATCGTGAGACGAGGGGAGCTGTGACGAAGCGACGTGAGGACCAGATCGACGCCCTGCTCCATGAGCTGGCCGGGCACGGTGCCGGTGGGCTGAATCCCGATGCCGAACAGCTCCGCGCCCTCATGGCGGCTGATCGCCGCGGACCATTGCAGTTCGTGAACCTGCTCGCCTACCACGAGCACGCCCGGTACCCGGATGGGCACGAGTTGGCTAGGAGCACGCTGACGGGGGCGGCGGCCTACGGGCTCTACGGCGCGGTTGCGCTCGATCACGTCACCCGCCGGGGCGGGCGCCTGACCCTCTACAACGACGTCGAGCAGGTGCTGATCGGCGCGGCAGCCTCGTGGCACCAGGTCGCCATCATGGAGTACCCGGACACCGACGCCTTCGTGGACATGATCTGCGATCCCGCCTACCTGGCCGGGCTCGTCCACCGCGATGCAGGCCTCGCCGACACCATGGTGCTCGTGACTCGGCCCCTGCTCCCACCCTCGGTGGGGTAAGCCGCGGCCGCACCCCGGGTCGTCGTCGTCCCGGAGGGCGATCCGGGAGATCCCCCGGCTCGCGGGCGAGACGGGGGGTGGGTAAGGGTAATCCCCGATTGTCCTTGGCACGCCCAACCGTCAAGGTTGTCGTATGAGCAGGTGCGCACGCCGGAGTCCGGGCCCCTCCTGAAATCATGGTTGACACTGTGCCTGTTTCTGCGAGTAGTATACGGAGTATGCTACGAAAGATGATCCTGCGGTGAGCGTCCGGCACGCCTTGCTGGCGTTGTTGAGCGAGGGGCCCAAGTACGGCCTGCAGCTGCGCCAGGAGTTCGAGGCGAGGACCGGGGACGTCTGGACCCTCAACGTCGGCCAGGTGTACACGACGCTGCAACGCCTCGAGCGCGACGGCCTCGTGGAGTCCGACGGGCCCGACACCGAGGGCCCCCAGAAGGGCTTCCACATCACCCACGAGGGCGAGGACGAGCTGGTCCAGTGGCTCCACACCCCTCCGGACCTGTCCTCCCCGCCGCGCGACGAGCTGGTCATCAAGGTGCTGGTGGCACTGGAGGTCTCGGGTGTCGACGTCCACGACGTGATCCAGGTCCACCGCCGCTACCTGGTCGAGCTGATGCAGCAGTGGACGCGCCTCAAGGAGGACGAGGCCGACTTCGACCTGGGCTTCGCCCTCGTGGTCGACGCCGAGCTGTTCCGGCTCGACTCGGTCATCCGCTGGCTGGACACGGCCGACGGCCGCCTCAAGCGCGCCGCGTTCGAACCACCCAGATCCGCTCCTTACGCCCTGCCGAAGCTTCGGCGGAGAATCGGGGTCCCACGATGAGCTTCCTCGAAATGCACGACGTGTCCAAGACCTACGGCACCGGACACACCGAGGTCCACGCCCTTCAGGACATCAACCTGTCGGTCGATGCGGGGGCGTTGGTGGCCGTGATGGGGGCGAGCGGGTCGGGCAAGAGCACCCTGCTCACCATCGCCGGCAGTCTCGAGAACCCGACGAGCGGTGACGTGTACGTCGGCGGTGCCCTGCTCACGAAGATGTCGCGCAACGACCAGGCCCGGCTGCGCCGCCGCTCCATCGGCTACGTGTTCCAGGACTTCAACCTCCTGGCCGGGCTCACCGCGGCGGAGAACGTGGCCCTTCCCCTCGAGCTCGACGGGATCCCGGCCCGGAAGGCGCACGCCGCCGGCATGGCGGCCCTCGAAGAGCTCGGGCTGGCCGATCGGGCGTCGCACTATCCCGACGAGCTGTCGGGCGGCGAGCGCCAGCGGGTGTCGATCGCCCGGGCCGTGGTGGGCGACCGCCACCTGCTGTTGGCCGACGAGCCCTCGGGCGCGCTGGACTCGACCAACGGCGAAGCGGTCATGCGCCTCGTCCTGGCGGCCTGCCGGCGAGGCGTGGCGGCCGTGGTGGTGACCCACGACGCCCAGCTGGCCTCGTGGGCCGACCGTGTCGTGTTCCTCCGCGACGGACGTGTCGTGGACCAGACCATGCCCCCGCCGAGCCCCGAGTCGCTCCTCGAGCCCGCCCCCGGCGCGTGAGGGCGGGCCGATCATGACCGCGACATTGGTGGAGCGGCCGGCCGTGGTGGGAACCCGGCCCGGCAACGGTGGGGCCCCCGCCCGGCGGGCCATGGTCCGCTGGGCGTGGCGACTGTTCCGCCGGGAGTGGCGCCAGCAGTTGTTGATCCTGGCGCTCGTCGTCGTGGCCGTGGCGGCCACGGTCGTCGGGGCGGCGGTCGCCACCAACACCCCGCAACCGGCCGATTTCGGGTTCGGCACGGCGAGAGACATGGCCGCGTTCCAGGGGCCCGTCCCGCACCTGGCCTCCCACATCGCCGCGCTGGAACACCGCTTCGGCCGCGTCGACGTCATCGAGAACCGGACCTTCACCATCCCGGGCACGATCAACACCTTCGAGCTGCGCGCCCAGAACCCCCACGGCCCGTTCGGGCAGCCCATGCTGTCTCTCGTCTCGGGGCACTACCCCGCCACGACCAGCCAGGTGGCCGTGACCGACGGCGTGGCGTCCGCCTTCAATCTCAAAATCGGCTCCCTCTGGCACCAGGGTGGCCAGGCCCGGCGCGTGGTGGGCATCGTGCAGAACCCCCAGAGCCTGCTCGACGAGTTCGCCCTGGTGGTGCCGGGACAGGTCACCGCACCGAGCGCAGTCACCGTGCTGTTCGACGCGCCCGGGGTCCGCCCCGGCTCGATCGGCCCGAACGTCGCGACCCCCGCATCGGTGGCGGCGAGCAACCCGCTCAACCCCGAGACGATCGTGCTCACCCTGGCCACGCTGGGCATGCTCCTCATCGCCCTGGTGGCGGTGGGCGGCTTCACGGTGCTGGCCCAGCGCCGACTGCGCTCCATCGGCATGCTCGGTGCCCTGGGCGCCACGGACAAGAACATCCGTCTCGTGGTGCGGGCCAACGGCCTCGTGGTCGGCGTCGTGGGCACCTTGACCGGAGCGGCGTTGGGCCTGGTGGCCTGGCTCGCCTACCGGCCGCACGTCGAGGCGAGCTCGCACCACCTCATCGGTGCGTTCGCGCTGCCCTGGGTCGTCATCGCCATCGCCATGGCCCTGGCCGTGGTGGCCACCTTCTTCGCCGCCTCGCGGCCCGCCCGGTCGATCACCAAGGTCCCCGTCGTGACCGCGCTGTCGGGGAGGCCCGCCCCCCCCAAGCGCGTGCACCGCTCGGCGGTGCCCGGTGTCGTCTTCCTCGTCATCGCGTTCGTCTTGTTGTCGATCTCCGGCGCCAAAGGCGGCAACGGCGGCGCCCCACCGCTGGTCTTCGGGTTCGTGGCCCTCATCGTGGCCGTGATCCTGCTGTCCCCGCTCGCCCTCACCACCCTGGCCCGCCTGGGCCGCCACGCCCCGATCGCAGTGCGCCTGGCCCTGCGCGACCTGGCGCGCTACCGGGCAAGGTCGGGGTCGGCCCTCGGCGCCATAAGCCTGGGCGTGGTCATCGCCGTCGTCATCTGTGTCGTCGCCGCGGCCCGCTACGGCAACGTCCTCGACTACGCCGGGCCCAACCTGGCGTCGAACCAGATCGTCCTGTACACGCCTAACGGGCCTCAGGGCGGCGGCGGCGGCGGTCCCAAAGGCAACGGACCCAACGCGCCAGGAACGGCCGACGACTCGGAGGCGTTGAGCAGGACCGCACAGACCATCGCCGTCTCGCTCGGCGCCCACGGCACCGTCGAGCTCGACCAGACCTCCGCCAACCTGCTGCACGCCGCGGCCGGGCGCAACTTCTCCGGTCAGATCTATGTCGCCACCCCGCAGCTGCTCAGGGCCTTCGGGATCACCGCCTCCGAGGTCGACCCATCGGCCGACATCCTGACCATGCGGCCCGGGCTGTCGGGCCTCTCCCGGATGCAACTCACCTACGACGACTCCGGCGGCGGCGGTGGCACCTTCGTCGACCCCGGCAGCGGCCCGCCCCCCGACGCAGGCAATCAATCCGACAACGGCTACACCTGCACGCCAGGCAGCTGCGTCGCCAACCCGAAGATCCAGGAGGTGGGCGCGCTTCCCGCCGGTACCTCCGCCCCCAACACGGTGATCACGGAGCACGCCGTGCACCAGTTGCACCTCCAGACGAGCACGAGCGGCTGGTTGATCCAAGGCGCACACCCCCTCACGGCCGCGCAGATCAAGAGCGCCCAGCGGACGGCGGCGGCGGCGGGCATGACGGTGGAGACCAAGAACGACTCGCCCACCTCGGCGGAGATCATCAACTGGGCCACCGTCTTCGGCATCGCCCTGGCGTTGGGGGTCCTGGCCATGTCCGTCGGGCTCATCCGCAGCGAGACGGCAGCCGACCTGCGCACCCTGGCGGCCACCGGGGCGAGCAGCTCCACCCGCCGGACCATCACCGGGGCGACGGCCGGGGCGCTGGCCCTGCTCGGCGCGGTGCTCGGGACNGTCGCCGGTTACGTGGCCGCGGCGGCGTGGTTCCGGGGCAGCGCGCTCAACGGCGGTCTCTCCGCCCTCTCCAACGCACCCACCGTGAACCTGCTGATCATCCTGGTCGGGATGCCGGTGTTCGCGGCGGCCGCAGGATGGCTCCTCGCCGGGCGTCAGCCGCCGTCCATCGCGCAACAGCCGATCGACTGATCGCAACGAGCAGTGACATCACCTCACCGGCTTCGAGGGATCGGACCCGGGCCGGTCGAACCGACACGCTGAATCCTGCGACGTCGAACCGTCGCGAGGCTATGTCGTGCTGTCGAGCTGGCGGTCGCCCGGCGTCGCGTTGAGCGTGTCGGCCGTCGCCTTGTCGGTCACGCCCAGTAATCTGGCCATCCGCAGGTGATGCTCGTCGAGCTTCTGGTCGATCAACTTGGCGTGCTCTTCGAGCAGCAGCCTCTGCTTCTCGAGATTCCGGGCGCCGCGAATCTCGCTGCCGATCCAACCCCCGATGAAGGCGATGGGGAGCCATATGAACGAGGCGTACACATTCGGCCCGTCCACCGATTGATCGAGTGGCCAGAAGTCCACACGCAACCGATGCGAACCGAAGATGGCGCCGAACACCACGAAATACAGGACCAGGACGGCGATGAGCGCCAACACCTTCCGGACGTGCTTCATGGCACCTCCCAGGGTCGGCACAACGATAGTGGCATCGCCCGCCCGGGAAGCCGACGCCCGGTAGGGTGGACCCTCGTCGTTCCGAGCACCGAGGTGGGCCCATGAGCTGGATGGTCTACGGCGCGTACGGGTACACGGGACGACTGGTGGCCGCACTCGCCACCGAGCGCGGCGAGCTCCCCGTGCTGGCCGGGCGAGACGAACGGCGGCTGCGGACCCTCGGAGAGCGGTTCGAGCTCGAATACCGCACCGTCGACCTGTCGGAGCCGTCCGGCCTGCGCGCCGCACTCGAGGGGTTCGACGTCGTCGCCCACTGCGCGGGACCGTTCTCGGCGACCGCGCAGCCCATGGTCGACGCGTGCCTCGCCACCAAGACCCACTACCTCGACATCACCGGGGAGATCGACGTGTTCGAGTCGATCCTGGCCCGCCGCGACGAGGCCCGTGCCGCCGGGGTGGTCCTCCTCCCCGGCGCCGGCTTCGACGTCGTGCCCTCGGACTGCCTGGCGGCGATGCTGGCGCGGGCCCTTCCGGGCGCCGTGCGTCTCGAGCTCGCCCTGCGCGCCTCGGGCGGAGTGAGCCCGGGAACGGCCAAGACGGCGATGGAGTCACTGGGCACGGCGGGACGCGCCCGGGTGGGCGGGGTGATCGGCCCTATTCCCGCCGACCGGCGCCGGCGCGAGGTCGAGTTCGCCGACGGGAAGGCCCACGTGCACGCCATCGCCTGGGGCGACGTGGCCACCGCCTATCACTCCACGGGCATCGGGGACATCGTGGTGTACGCGGCGCTGCCCCCCGCCATCGCCCCCATGATGGCGCTGGCGCAGGTGGGCGGCGCCGCCACCCGGACCCGGTTGGTCCAGAGCCTGTTGAAGCGCGTCGTGGGGAGGCTTCCCGGGCCCTCGGCCGAGACCCGGGGCAAGACACAGGGACAGCTGTGGGGAGAGGCCACCGACGCCGCCGGCCACTCGGTGACCGGGACCGTCACCACCCTCGACCCCTACGACCTCACCGCCGACTCCGTGGTGCGCATCGCGCAACGCCTGGCGGCGGGGACCGTCGCGCCGGGGGCCTACACGCCTTCACAGGCACTCGGGGCCGACTTCGTGCGCGAGCTCGACGGCATCAAGGTGCACGACGTCGGCTGAGAGTGGCGAGACGCGCTAGGCGGGCTCGTCGGCGAGCACCGCGCCCAGCCGCAGCAGGCTGGTGGTGGCGCCCCCGAGGGTCAGGGCCAGGTGCTTGACGAGCAGGTAGTAGCGGTGCAGCGGGTAGTCGCGGTCGACGCCCATGCCCCCGTGGAGGTGTTGGGCGGCGTGCACGACGCGCTGGGCGCCCTCGTCGGCCCAGTACTTGGCCACGGCCACTTCGCTCGTCGCCGGCAATCTCTCCGACAAGCGCCACACCGCCTGCCACGCCGTGAGCCGGACGGCCTCGGCGTCGATGTAGGCGTCGGCGGCCCGCTGCCCGACCGCCTGGAACGTGGCGATGGGCTTGCCGAATTGCTCCCGCTGCGACGTGTACTGCGCGGTGAGCTTGACCGCCGCGTCACAGGCGCCGGCCACGCACAGGCACAGGGCGGCCTCGGCGTGCTCGAGCAGCCACCGCAGGGCATCGGCCCCACCCGGTCCCGTCACCAGGACGTCGTCGGGCCCGACCACGACCCCCGACAGCTCGAGCTCGGCCTCGATCTGTCGGCTGGTGGCTTCCTGGGGACGCCGCGTCACACCGGGAGCGGTAGGGTCGACCACGAAGAGCCCCACACCGTCGTCGGTGCGGGCCGAGACGACGATGCCGTGCGCCACCATGGCGGCGGGGACGAAGGCCTTGGTGCCGTCGAGACGCCAACCGTCGCCATGTCGCGTGGCCGTCGTGGTGGGGTCGGCAGGGTCGCCGCCCTGCTCGACCAGGGCGGCGCTGAGCACGACGTCGCCGGCCACCATGGGCTCGACCCAGCGCCGGCACTGCGCGGCGTCGCCGAACTCGGCCACGGCCCCGGCCCCGACGGCGGCGGGCACGTAGGGCACAGCCGCGGCGGTCCTTCCCGCCTCCTCGGCGACGATGCCCACCGCCACGAAACCGAGGCCCGCTCCGCCGATGGCTTCGGGCAGCCCGATGCCGAGCAACCCGGCGGAGGCGAGCTCGCCCCACAGCTTGCGGTCGAAGCGTTCGTCGCTGGCCTCGACCTCCTTCAGGCGCTCGTGCGTGGCGAGGTCGGTGAAGATCCGCGCCGCCAGCTCCCTGACGGCCTCCTGCTCCTCGGTGAAGGAGAAGTCCACGTCGTCCGCCTTTCTACCGAAGCGACCGCGGCATGCCGAGGCCGAAGATCGCGATCAGGTCGCGCTGGATCTCGTTGGTCCCCCCGCCGAAGGTGAGGATGACCAGGCCCCGGGTGTAGGCCTCGAGCCGGCCGTGCAGGACTTCCTCGGCCGAGCCCCGCCTGAGGTACCCCGACGGGCCGACCACCTCCGACAGCGTCCGGAGGGCTTCCATGTAGAACTCGGTGCCGAACACCTTGATCGACGATGCATCGGCCACGTCGAGGCGACCCTGGGTCCCGTTCCAGGCCACCTTCCAGTTGATGAGGCGGAGGAACTCGAGCTTGGCGTGCACGCGGGCCAGGGCGATCCGGACCCACTCCTGGTCGATGACACGCCGCCCGTCGGCGAGCGTGGTGTCCTGGGCCCACTTCCGCACGTCGCCCAGGGCGCGCTCGATGATCCCGGGCGAGCACAAGGTGACGCGCTCGTGGTTGAGCTGGTTGGTGATCAGGCTCCACCCGTTGTTGAGCCCGCCTACCACGTTCGAGAGCGGGACCCGCACGTCCTCCCAGAACGTGTAGTTGATGTTGTGGTCGCCCAGCAGCTGCATGGGCACCACGCGCACCCCGGGGGTGTTCATGGGGACGATCACCATGGAGATGCCCTTGTGCTTGGAGGAGTCGGGGTCGGTCCGCACCGCCAACCAGCAGTAGTCGGCGTCGCCGGCCAGCGAGGTGAAGATCTTCTGGCCGTTGATGACCAGCTCCTCGCCGTCCACCACCCCGCGCGTCTGCAGGGCGGCGAGGTCGGTCCCGGCCTGGGGCTCGGAGTAGCCGATGCAGAAGTGGATCTCGCCGGCCAGGATCTTGGGCAGGAAGAACGCCTTCTGCTCGTCGGTGCCGAAGTTCATGATGGTGGGGCCGACGGTGTTGATGGTGAGCATGGGCACGGGCGCACCCGATCGCATCGACTCGTCGAAGAAGATGAACTGCTCGATGGCCGAGCGGCCCTGGCCCCCGTACGCCTTGGGCCATCCGATCCCCAACCACCCGTCGCTCGCCATCTGCTTGGTGATCCGCCGGACGGTGGGCCCGATGCCGTGGCTCTGGGACAGCTCCGCCTCGACCTCGGGCGTGAGCAGGTTCTCGTAGTACTCGCGCAGCTCCTGGCGAAGCGCGTGTTGCTCCTCGGTGTAGCCGATCTCCATGCCCGCCCTGCCCTTCTTCCGGGTCGAACCTGGAACAGGTTACAGTTCGGCCCGCGGCGGGTGCCAGCGGCCGGCTGCCGCCGCGCCGGGGTGATCACGCCCCGACAGACGTCCGCGCCGCGACGTGGGGGGAGGCGCGGCGACCCCGTGCCTCGAGCATTTCACCAGGGCACTTGGGCCATCGACGGTCGCCTGTGCCAACCTAGGACCTTCCCCGAACACCCATCCAAGGAGCCAGAGCAATGCCCGACGCCGTCATCGTCGCCACCGGAAGGACGCCCATCGGTCGCGCCAACAAGGGCTCGCTGGTGACCTGCCGGCCCGACGACCTGGCCGCCCTGGTCATCAAGGAGGTGCTGGCCAAGGTCCCCCAGCTCGACCCCGCCCTCGTCGAGGACGTCATGCTCGGGTGCGGCCAGCCGGCGGGGGAAGCCGGCTACAACGTGGCCCGGGTGGCGGCCATCCTGGCCGGCATCGACGTGCCGGGGGTGACGGTCAACCGCTACTGCTCCTCGTCGCTGCAGACCATCCGCATGGCGGCGCACGCCATCAAGGCCGGCGAGGGCGACGTCTTCGTGGCGGCCGGGGTGGAGACGGTGAGCCGGTTCCAGTTCGGGGCGTCGGACACCGGCCCCCACAACCCCGCCTTTGCCGAAGCCGAGGCCCGCACCGGGGCGAGGAACGCCGCGGTCACCGAGCCCTGGACGCCGCCCAAGGGCATCGGGGACGTGTACATCGCCATGGGACAGACGGCCGAGAACGTGGCCGAGTACGAGAAGGTGACGCGCCAGGAGATGGACAAGTTCGCGGCGCTCAGCCAGAACCGGGCGGTGGAGTCCCAGAAGAACGGGTTCTTCGAGCGCGAGATCATCCCCGTGACCCTGGAGGACGGCACCGTCGTCACCAAGGACGACGGGCCCCGGCCCGACACCACCGTCGAGGGCCTCGCCGCGCTCAAGCCGGTCTTCCGCGAGGGGGGCACCGTCACCGCCGGCAACGCCTGTCCGCTCAACGACGGCGCCGCCGCGGTCGTGGTGATGTCTGACTCCAAGGCGACTGAGCTGGGCGTCACCCCCCTGGCGCGCATCGTCTCGAGTGGTCTCTCGGCCCTCGACCCCGAGATCATGGGCCTCGGTCCCATCGAGGCGTGCCGACAGGCCCTCAAGCGGGCCGGCAAGACCATGGACGACATCGACCTGGTCGAGATCAACGAGGCCTTCGCGGCCCAGGTCATCCCGTCGGCCAAGCACCTCGGCATCGACTGGGACAAGCTCAACGTGAAGGGCGGCGCCATCGCCCTGGGCCACCCCTTCGGCATGACCGGAGCCCGCATCATGACCACGCTCCTCAACGCCCTCGACGACGAGAACAAGACGTGGGGGCTCGAGTCGATGTGCGTCGGGGGCGGCCAGGGCATGGCCATGGTCGTCGAACGGCTGTCGTAGAACGGGAACGTCCGGGCGGAAGGGGGTCGGCGTGACCGGCGTCATCTACGACGTGGGGTCGATGTGGGAGCTCGTCGAGGCCCGGGCGGCGGCGTCGCCGGACCGCCGCATGCTGATCGACGAGGCAGGTCGCGACATCACCTTCCGCCAATTCCGCGACCGGTGCGAGGTCGTCGCGGCCGGGCTGGCCGCCATGGGTATAGGCCGGTCCACGGCGGTGTCGTGGCAGCTGCCCACCCGCATCGAGACCATCGTGCTGTCGATGGCACTGGCCCGCCTGGGCGTGGTGCAGAACCCCATCATCCACATCTACCGCGAGCGCGAGGTCGCCTTCGCCCTGGCGCAGACCGGGGCCGAGTTCTTCTTCGTCCCCGGCGTGTGGAAGGGCTTCGACTACGTCGCCATGGCCGACAAGAGCGGCGCCGGGCTCGACCGGCCCCCCACGGTGGTCGTCGCCTACGACTCGCTCCCCGAGGGTGACCCGGCCACCCTGGCGCCTCCCCCGCCCCCGGGCGACGACCAGGTCCGATGGATCTACTACACCTCGGGCACCACCTCCGACCCCAAGGGTGTGCGCCACACCGACACCACCCTCGTGACCGGAGGCCGCGGGCTGGCCATGGCGGTGGAGTTGAGCCCGGAGGACGTGGGGTCCATCGCCTTTCCGTTCGCGCACATCGCCGGGCCCGACTATCTCGTCACCGTCCTGGCCATCGGCTTCTCGACCGTGCTGCTCGAGTCGTTCGTGCCCGAGATCGCGGTGGAGGTGTTCTCACGTCACGGCGTCACCATGGCCGGGGGTAGCACCGCCTTCTACATGGCGTACCTCAACGAACAGCGCAAGCAACCGGGGAGGAAGATCATCCCGTCCCTGCGCCTCCTCACCGGCGGCGGCGCGCCCATGCCCCCCGAGATCTTCCACGAAGTGGCCCGCGAGATCGGCGTGGTCGTCGCCCACGGCTACGGCATGACCGAGATCCCCATGATCTGCATGGGGTCGCCGTCGGACACCGACGACCAGCTCGCCAACACCGTCGGCAAGCCCGTGTTCGGCGCGGACCTCCGCATCGTCACCCTCGAGGAGTCCGACGCCCCCACCGGCGTCGACGGGGAGGTGCGGGTACGCGGCGACATGGTGTGCAAGGGCTACACGGACCCGGTCCTCTCCGCCCAGTCGTTCGACGACCGGGGCTACTTCCGCACCGGCGACGTCGGGCACCTCCGCCCCGACGGCCACGTCGTGCTCACCGGGCGTCTCAAGGACATCATCATCCGCAAGGGCGAGAACATCTCGGCCAAGGAGATCGAAGACCTGCTCTACACCCACCCCAAGGTGGGAGACGTGGCGGTGGTCGGACTGCCCGACCGCGCGCGCGGCGAACGGGTGTGCGCGGTGGTCGAGACCGCCAAGGGTGCGGAGCCGCTCGGCTTCGACGAGATGGTGGAGCACCTCCGGGCCGCGGGCCTCATGACCCAGAAGGTCCCCGAGCAGCTCGAGGTGGTCGCCGCTCTCCCCCGTAACGAGACCCTCAACAAGGTGCTCAAGTACAAACTGCGTGAGGAGCTGGCAGACAGGCCCTTTCCGGGCTGACATCCGAGGCGCCCGCGGCGGCGCCCGACCCCAGGGGGCACGATGGAACGAGGCGAGTTCGAAGGTGTGATCGGACGCGACTACTCGGAGTCCACCCCGTGGTGGCCCGAGGTGCCACGCGCCCGGCCCGGGAGCCCCAACGTCGTGATCATCGTCCTCGACGATGTCGGGTTCGCCCAGCTGGGATGCTTCGGATCCGACATCGACACACCCGTGCTCGACGCCCTGGCCGCCGGTGGCCTGCGCTTCACGAACTTCCACACCACCTCGTTGTGCTCACCCACCCGCGCCTGTGTCCTCACGGGCCGCAACCACCACTCCAACGGCATGGGGCGGATCGTCGAGCTCGCCACCGGGTTCCCGGGCTACGACTCCCGCATCCCCAGGTCCAACGGCATGCTGTCGGAGGTTCTGCTCGAGCGCGGCTACGCCACCTGGGCCGTGGGCAAATGGCACCTCACCCCCGAAGACGAGTGCCACGAGGCCGCTCCCCGCACGCGTTGGCCGCTGGGCCGGGGCTTCGAGCGCTTCTACGGCTTCATGGAGGGCGAGACCCACCAGTACGTCCCCGCCCTGGTGGAAGACAACCACCGGATCCCTCCGCCACGACGCCCCGAGGACGGCTACCACCTCACCGAGGACCTCGTCGACCACGCCCTCGGGCTCGTGAAGGGCCTACGCGCGGTCGACCCCGCCAAGCCGTTCTTCCTCTACTTCTGCCCCGGCGCGTGCCACGCCCCGCACCAAGCCCCCCCGCCCTGGATCGAGCGGTACCGGGGCGCGTTCGACGGCGGCTGGGACGCGTGGCGCCAGGCCACGCTGGCCCGCCAGCTGCGGTCCGGTGTCCTGCCTCCCGGCACCGAGTTGTCCCCCCGCCCCGACTGGGTGCCGGCGTGGGACTCGCTGTCGGCCGAGGCACGACGCCTCTACGCCCGCTACATGGAGGCGTTCGCGGGGTTCCTGAGCCACACCGACCACCACATCGGACGTCTTGTCCGCTTCCTCGAGGAGACCGGCGACCTCGACAACACCATGGTGGTGGTGCTGTCGGACAACGGCGCCAGCTCCGAGGGCGGCCCCACGGGCTCGGTGAACGACGTGCGCCCCTGGAACATGGCCCCGCGCACCGTGGAGGAGGGCCTGGCCCGCATCGACGAGATCGGCGGCCCGCTGTGCCACAACAACTACCCGTGGGGATGGACCGTGGCCGGCAACACCCCGTTCAAGCGCTGGAAGCGCGAGACGCACGAGGGTGGCGTCGCCGACCCGCTCATCGTGAGCTGGCCGGAGAGGATCCGGGCCCGGGGTGAGATCCGTCCCCAGTACGTCCACGCCGTCGACATCTTCCCCACCGTCCTCGAGGCCCTGGACGTCGAACCGCCCACCATGTTGGGCGGAGTCGAGCAGAGCCCGGTGGAGGGCACCGCCTTCGGGTACTGCTTCGACGACGCCGGCGTGCCGAGCCGCCATCTCACCCAGTACTACGAGATGTTCGGATGCCGGGCGATCTATCACGACGGATGGAAGGCGGTCACGTACCACCCCATCCAGGACACCCGGGTCGCGTTCGACGACGACGTCTGGGAGCTCTACCGCGTCGCCGAGGATGCCTCTGAGTGCCACGACATGGCGGCGGCGCACCCCGGCACGCTGCGCGAGATGGTCGAGCTGTGGTGGGCGGAAGCCGAGAAGCACCAGGTGCTCCCCCTCGACAACCGCCCCTTCTCGGCGTTCGTGCTGGAGCGCCCCCGTCCCGTGCCGCCGCGCACGCGCTACGTCTATTACCCCGGGGCCTCTCCGGTGCCCGAGGTGGTGGCGGTGAACATCCGCAACCGCTCTCACATCGTGCGCGCCGAGCTCGACATCCCCGCCGGCGCGACGGAGCACGGCGCGGCGTCGATGGGGGGGGCCGCGGGGCCGAGCGGCGTGCTCGTGGCCCAGGGCTCGGGACTGGGGGGTTGGGCCTTCTACATGGCCGACGGCCGGCCGGCCTACGTCCACAACTACGTGAGCCTGGAAGAGCACCACCTCCGAGCCGACGCCGATGTGCCCCCCATCACCGCGGGACGCCACGTGGTGGCCTTCGCGTTCACGAGGACGGCGGACCACACCGGGACCGGTCGGCTCCTCATCGACGGCGTCGTGGTCGGCGAGGGGACGATCCCCCGCATGACGCCCATGCGCTTCTCGATCAGCGGCGCCGGGCTCACGTGCGGCTACGGCGACGGCGTCCCCGTGTCTCGACAGTACGCCGCCCCCTTCGCGTTCACCGGGGACATCCGCCGGGTGACCATCGACGTCGACGGCGAGCCCTTCGTCGACGCCGAGGCCGACGCGCACTTCGCCCTGGCCCAGCAGTAACACCGGCGCCCATCGTGGTAGGTCGGCTCGGTGGCCCGACCCTACGTTCGGGGCCGCCGCGGCGCCCGGGCCGCCCGGGCCCCCCGCTGGGCGTGTCGTACCGAGGCTCCGAGCAGCGNGATCACGAGCAGCGGCATCGCCCCGATCACCACGGCGCGCGCTGCGCCGTTGTGGGCGAGCAGCGCGCCGACCACCACCACCACGGCCGCCCCCACGAGGAGCTCGGGGGTGTCCCCCACGAGGAACTCCCACCAGAACCGTCCGAAGGCGGACGCGTAGCGCCGGACGGCGGACGNCGGTGCGCGCTCACCCNGTGGGCGCTCACCCCGTGGGCGTGGATCAGGCGACTTCGACACCGGCCCGCTCCNCTCGTCCCACGATCGACACCGTGGCCCACGCCACCACGGCGTACACCCCGACGAGCACGGGCAGGGCGACCTCGCCCCCCGGCCAGTGCACGCCGACCCCCTCGCCCGCCCAGAAGGTGCCGAAGCTCACCAGCATGATGCCGACGGCCATCTTCATGGCGTTCTCGGGGACACCGGCCAGATGGCGCGACACCATGGCTCCCACCACGGCCACGATGAGCACCGCGGCACCCGCCGCCGCGGCGGCGAGGCCGAGGCGGTGGTCGGCAGCGCCCAGGGTGAGGACGATCACCACCACCTCGAGACCCTCGAGGAACACCCCCTTGAAGGCCACCGCGAATGCGGTGGAGTCACGCCCGTTCGCGGGCCGAGCACCTGCCTCCAGCTCGGCGACGTGCTCGGTGAAGATGGCGTCCTCGTCGTGCTTGGCCTTGAGCCCCGTGGCGCGCAGCAGCGCCTTGCGCAGCCACTGCAACCCGAACACGAGCAAGAGGCTGCCGACCACGATCCGCAGGGCGGACAGAGGCACGTAGTGCACGAGGGCGGGGCCGATGGCCACCACCAGCGCGACCAGAATCGTCAGGGCGACAGCCGCCCCCTCGAGCGCGGACCGCCACCCCCGGGTGACACCGACGGCAACCACGATGGTGAGCGCCTCCACCATTTCGACTGCGCTGGCCAGGAAGACCGACAGCAGCAGCACGACGTTGGCACTGTGCACGACGGCCTACCGACGATTCCCGGATGCCGGCGCGCCCCACGAGGTCATCGCCCCAGGCTACGCGCCCCGCCACGGTGGAGGCGGCCGCAGGAGAGCCGGAGGCGCGGCCGGGCCGAGGACCGCCAATGGCTGCCACAGGCCCTCAGGTCCGGAGGGCGGCCTCGGTCTGGGCGGTGTCCTCGGTGCCGCGGTAGTAGTCGATCTTGGCGCCGCGGAACCGGAAGTAATGGTGCAGGTTCATGGCCACCGTGTTGTCGTTGCCGCGGGGCTTCCCTCGAAACCGCACCACGGCGAACACGGCGTCGTCGTTGGAGGCGAAGGTGAAGGGCGTGAATTCCTGAACCTCCATGGTGGACCCAAAAGCCTCGAAGAACGAGGCGACCCCGTCCTTGCCGTGCTTGACCCCGTACCAGGGGGCCACCGTGGAGCTGGTGTCCGAAGCCCAATCCACGTCGTCGGTGACGGCGTCGAGGATCGCTCCGACGTCCCCCCGACCAAACGCTTCGTAGATCGCCTGGATCATCTTGATGTTGTCGTCTGCGCTCATCGGATCCCCTTCCGGTGGTGGCCTGCTCCGGATGCTCTTCGCCGCCACCTGTCCTGGCGGTTCACTCCTAGGCGTGTCATGTCTTCGGACGGGATGAGGGCTTCGTGTGGTGATGTGTGGCCCGGGGAGCCGGCGAGGCGCGGCGTCCAGCGCCGCTCCCCCCGGGCTCACGGTGGCCGGCCGGGGCAGGCGCCTGCCTAGGAGACGTCATCGCCCCGCCGGATCCACCGGATGATCCCACGACCCGGCCGCGGTGATCCGGCCACCCCTCGGGCGGCGAATACGACAGGAACGCACCGGAGCAGGACCCGAAGGGAGCGGTGGTGCATCGAGAGCGGCGCCTCGCACTCACCCTGGCGGTGACGTTGCCATGATGTTGCTCACGCGCCAGCGCCCAGCCGAGCCGAGGGCGCCCCGCTCCCCCCTTCCCTCGGGGCACCGGCCTCGCCGGGAAGATATGGTGCGCGCCGTGGACTCGGGGGACGCCGTGCTCATCGCCAGGCTGGCGGCGGGGGACGACGAGGCGCTGTCCGAGGTCTGGCAACGCCACGGTCCCCTCGTGTTCGGTCTGGCTCGCCGGCTGACGGGCGATTCTTCGACCGCCGAGGACATCACCCAAGAAGTCTTCGTGACCCTGTGGCGCCAACCCGAACGTTTCGACCCTCAACGGGGGTCATTGCGCGCCTACCTGGGGGTGCACGCGCAGCGCCGAGCCATCGATGCACTGCGCCGTGAAGGACGCCGGACCGAACGTGAGCGTCGACACCACCGCCTGCACGTGGACACCGACGACTCGCCGGGCGCGCCCACGGAGGCCAGCGGACTGGCCGACATCGTCCGTGGTGCCGTACGCCGCCTTCCTCCCGAGCAACGCGAGGCGGTCGAGCTCGCCTACTACGGCAGCCTGACCCATCGCGAGGTGGCCGCCACCCTCGGCATTCCCGAAGGGACAGCCAAGTCGCGCCTGCGGTTGGCCCAGACCAAGCTCCAGGCACGGCTCGACCCCAACCTCTTGGAACTCGTATGACCGAACCCCACGCCCGCGTCGACCCACTCCAGGAGCTGCAGTTCGCTCTGGCGGAGGGAGATGCACTGCTTCCGCCGTCGAGGCTCGCCCACACCGTGCTCGACACCGCCCTGGCGTCCAGGCCTGCCGGGCGGCCCATCGACGAGCCGCCGCCCATCTCCGCTGTCGAGGCGTTCCGACGGGCCGTGGCGTCTTTGGACCGCCTCCTCGATTCGCTCGAGACCGATGAGTGGCGTCGACCGGTCGTACGCGGCCTCGACGGACAGGAACTTGTCGGCCACCTCATCGGCGTCGAACACGACTTCCTCGCCGGACTGCACGCGCCCCACGGCGCACAAGCCGACGCCGATCACGTGGCGTCGACCGACGCGGCGGCGGCAGCCCAAGGCGGCCGCCCGCCGTCGGAGACTCTGGGCGAATGGCGCACCGCGGTTGCGACGACTCTTGCTGCGCTGGCCGATGCCGAGACATCTCCACCCCAGTTGGGCGAAGTGATCGGCCTCCACGGGCTGCACATGCCGCTGGGCTCACTGCTCATCGCACGGACCTTCGAGCTGTGGACGCACGAGGAGGACATCCGCCGAGCCACGGCCCGGCCCGTCCAGGCTCCCGACGCCGCCAGCCTGCGCCTCATGACGGACCTGGCGGTCACCATGCTGCCTGCCGGGATGCGCCGGGCCGGTCGTGGCGTCCGCGGACGCTCGGCCCGTATCGTGCTGACCGGCCCGGGCGGCGGGACCTGGCTGACGGATCTGGATCCGGACACGGTCCCCGACGGCGCTCGGCCTCAACGGCCCGCGCACGTCCGAATCGTCCTCGACGCCGTGGACTTCTGCCGGCTCGTGGCCAACCGAGTCGATGCCGCCACGCTGGCGCCCGTGGTGACCGGCGACGGCTCTCTCGCCCAAGACCTCTTCGCCGGCGCCGCCAGCCTGGCGCTGGACTGACCGCCGAGCACCGGAGGNACTCATGGGCAGATGGAACCGGGCCGAACTGCAGAGAGNCCATGACAATTACCTGGCGGTCGCCACCGAGGCGGGGCGAAGCGGCAACTGGCGCCCCTGGGCCGAATTGTTCACAGAGGACGCCGAGTACATCGAACACCTCTTCGGCCGTTTCGTGGGCCGGGAGCAGATCTACGAGTGGATCTCGACGACGATGGCGCAGTGGCCGAACAACGAGATGACGATGTTCCCCCACGACTGGTGCGTCTGCGACGAAGAACGGGGCTGGTGGATCTGCCAGATCGAGAACCGCTTCAACGACCCCGGTGACGGCGGGGTCTACCAGTCGGCGAACATCACCATCCTCAAGTACGCGGGCGACATGCGCTTCTCCTCCGAGGAGGACGTGTACAACCCGGCGAACTTCGCGCCGGCCATGAAGGAGTGGATGGCGGCCAAGAAGGCGCACAGCGGCGACGGGTCCGCATAGCCCCCGTGGTCTCGACACGGTGAGCGGCGCCGAGCCGCTCCGGTCGCGCCGGTCCGACGCGGCGGTGCTGCGCACCCCCGACGAACGCTTCGCGACGCTCGACGGCTACCCCTTCGAGCCCAACTACGTATCGGTGCGGGCGCATGGCGTCGACCCCTTGCAGATGCACTACGTCGATTCGGGCCCACCACAGGCCCCCGTCGTGCTCCTCCTCCATGGCCAGCCGACGTGGTCGTACCTGTACCGCAGCGTGATCCCGGTGCTGACGGCGCGGGGCTTTCGCGCCGTGGCGCCGGACAACATCGGGTTCGGCCGCTCCGACAAGCCGACGGATCCGACCCTCTACACCTACCGGCGCCACGTGGAATGGATGACGAGCCTCGTGGCCGAGCTCGACCTGCGCCACGTCACCCTGGTGGTCCAGGACTGGGGAGGTCCCATCGGACTGGGCACCCTCGCCGCGCTGCCCGAGCGCTTCGCCCGGGTCGTGGCGACCAACACGGCCCTGCACACCTCGGACCCGACCCTGGCCGGCAAGCTCACGTGGGCCAATCACGGGACCGGGGACGGTCGGGTGGTGCTCGAGGCGGCCCTGGTCGACTACGTGCGGTACTGCCAGCGGGCACCGGAATTGGTGGCGAGCACCTTTCTGTACGCGGCGTCGGGCACACTCACGCCCGAGGTGCTGGCCGCCTACGACGCCCCGTTTCCCGACCCGTCCTTCACCGTCGGCATGCGCCAGATGACCGCCTTGATCCCGCTCACGGCCGACGACCCCGGGGCGCGCATGGGACGCGCCACCATGGAGGCGCTCTCGAAGTGGGACCGCCCCTTCCTCACCGCATTCTCCGACGGCGATCCCGCCACCCGAGGATGGGAGACGGTGCTCCGGGAGACCGTGCCCGGGGCCGCCGGGCATGCACACCCGACCATCCGCGGCGCCGGGCACTTCGTCCCCGAGGAGAGAGGTGAGGAGCTGGGTCGGATCGTCGCCGATTTCGCCGCCACGGGCGCCGTTTAACCGTGACCGTCACGAACCCAGGAAGCTGATGAGCTCGGGCAGGGCGCGCCGGTCCTGCACGAAGAAGGCGTGGCCGCCCTCGTAGACGTGCAGCGTCGCCCCCGCCACGGCGCTGGCGATCGCCTCGCTGTTGGCCACGGGGGCGATCCCGTCGAATCGACCTGCCGCCACGAAGGTCGGGCACGTGATGCGACCCAGCCTGTCCCAGACGTCGTGACGGCGCCGGGCTCCGAGCTGCTCGGCCTCGCCCCGGCGAACCTCGTCGGGCGCGGCCTCAGAGCCCCTCTTGGCCATGGCGTCCACGAGAAGGCGGTCGCCGGGATGCGTCGCCAACCACTCCTCGGAGAAGCGGGTGTCGAGGAGCCGTCTCCCCGTGGCGGCGCGTCGGGCCGGGGGGACCCCGGCCAGCTCGTGCAACGGGAACGACGAGCCCCCGGCTCCGCCCGGCGACGTGCACACCAGTGCCAGGCGTTCCACGCGGGAGGGGGTGGTGACGGCCAGCTCCTGCGCCACCATGCCTCCGAAGCTCACACCGACGACGCGACACGTTGGCCACCCGACATGGTCCAGGAGCCCCAGTGCATCGGCGGCGTAGTCCGCCATGGTGTAGGGGCCCCGAGGTTTGTCGCTGCGTCCCAGACCTCGCTGGTCGTGCGCCACCACGTCCAGGTGACGAGCCAGGGCCTCGATGATCGGAGCCACGTGGGCGAGGGTGGATCCCGACCCGTTGAGGAAGAGCACGGGCGGGCCGTCACCGGCTCGCTCGTAGTACAGCTCGATCCCGTTGACCGAGGCGAAGGGCATCGACGTCGACGCGAGGCCCTGGGAGAGCTCGTGCTACGAGCCGGCGCCGTCCCCGAGCTCGCGTCGGCGGAGCTCGGCCTCTCGGCGCTGGAACTGCGCCTCCAACATGCGCAGGCGGGCCATCTCCTCCCGCTCACGGACGACGGGATGCAGGTGGTCCAGTGCCGGAGCGTCGACGGCGGGCACGGTGGACCCTGTCCGGGCCCGCCGGTGCCGCTCGACACCGGCGATCCGGGCGCTTTGGACACGGGGTCGGCCGAAGCACAACCACAGGATGGAGCCGATGTCGAAGAGGAGCAGGACGATCACGAACCACGCGATCTTGGGGAGGTTGCGGACGAGGGCATCTTGGGTGGTGACGACGTCGTAAAGGCAGTAGACCCAGACGAAGACGACCGCGATCCCGATGACGCCAGCGACGATATCCGGCATGACCTGACCCTCCTCGACACCCGCTACTCGGGCCTGCGAAGGGCCCACCGTAGCGTGATGACGAGCCGCTCGCCCCGGAGGTTTCCTGGCGACGCTCAGGTGTGGGACTGACCCCCGGCGACGCCTTCGCCGGCCACTAATTGGCTCAAGCGCTCCAGGGTTCGCTCCATGTCCCGGCGCGTCTTGCCCGAGTAGATGTCCCCCAACTTCAACAGGAACCGCTGATGGTCGCTGGTGATGTCCCAGCTCTCCTTGACCAGCGTGCCCCCCTCGACGGGCTCCAGCTCGTAGCGCCACACCCTGCCGGCCACGACGCGGCCCATGAACCCCTCGGGCCCGGTCCTCCAGGCGATCAGCCGGTTCTCCTCGAACTCCACCACCCGGTTCACCGTCGAGTACGCCACCACCATCTTCATGCCCATGCCGAAAGTCGAGCCCAGGGCCAGGCGGGGCGGGTTGCCTTCGTTGGCACCTTGCAGCATTCCCGAGCCGTCGATCAGGTGGTGCCGGTTGACGTCCGCCAGGATGTCGAAGACGACGTCCGGCGCGGCGGGGACCACGCGCTGCACCGTCAACACGTTTCCCTTCATCGGGCGTCAGGTCGCCGTCGAGCCCATGGCGCCGGGCCTCAGTGCTCGATCTCGACGGGTGTGCCCGGGACCACCAACTGGGCCAGGGTCGTGACGGCGCTGTTGGGGAGCCGGACACAGCCGTGGCTGGCGTACGAGCCGATGACCCAGGGTTGATTGGTGCCGTGGATGCCGACCTGGCCAGGACCTCCGTCGAAGCTGTAATAGGTGTTGGAGAAGGCCGACGTGCCCATGGCATAGGGCCCGTACACGTCGCCGGGATCGGTCAGCTTCACGATGTAGGCGATGAAGAACGACCCCGTGGGCGTGGGTGAGCTCGGTTCCCCCGGCGCCACTGCGGTCTGGAACACGGGCGCGTTGTCGTGGTACAGGGTGAGGAGTCGGGCCGAGAGGCTGACGACGATGTGGTCGGGGACGAAGGAGATGGTGACATCCGCGCTGGGTATCCACGCCGTGGACTCGTTGGGACGCTCGGGGATGTAGGCCTGCACCCATCCCGGCTGGTAGCCGGTGACCAGCAGCACCACCGTGGCGCCCAGGTAGTTCGGGTTGGCCAGGGTCTTGGCAGGCTTGGGAGCGCCGGGCGCCGCGTACAGCGGAAGCGTGGGCACCATGGCGGTGGCGATGACCGAGGGATCGTTGACGTTCGACGGTGCGCTGTTGAGCACGGCGGGCACGGCGGGGACGACGTAGGTCCTCCACACACTGGGTGAGGGTCCCCGAGGCGCGTCCACCTCGCTCACCGTGGTGGTCGGGGCGGGAGGGATGATGACCGGGGCCTGGGTCGGAGCCGGCGGGATCACGACCGGGGCCGCGTCGTGGGGCGCGCTGGGGGTCAGAGGCGTGACGCCGTGGTGCCCCGCGGCCACGGGGGTGCTCACGTTCCCGGCCATGTCCAGCGCCACTGCGCCGCCCCCCGTGGCGATCGACGCCACGGCCAGCATCAAGAGCAGCGAGCTGGACCCTCGAGTGCGCCCTCTCGACCGCCTCGACCCGGCACTGCGAACGGGGGCGGGCGGCGGGATCAACCACACCTCTTCCCTGCTCCGCTCCGGTGTCGTGCCGCGGAATTGCATCCTCAGCAGCGTACCTGGGCCCGGTCCACTGTTGGCAGGCGGATCTGTCACGCGACACCGTTCCACACCGGCCCCCGGGGGCACCTCGTCTCAGCCGACGCACAGCTTCGACCGGGTCACGCTCCGGGTACGCGCCCCCAGGCCGAGATCATGGGCGGTTGCGCCAGGTCGAGGCGGCCCGTGCCCACGGTCGCCACAGGTCGCTCGATCTGGGCGCGGGTGGCGATCCCGTGGCGCACGAGCCGGTCACCGATCATCTCCATCGTGGCCGATTCGAGCAGGGCGCACCCGGGCCGGGGCGAAGATCGCCGACCGGGCGTCGAGGCGTCTCCCGGCCGCGGCCGCCCGGTCGTCGAGCACGTGCCGCCGTCGGCCGTTGCGCACCGTGGCGGCCCAGTCTTCCGATGCTCAGTCTTCCGATGCTCAGTCTTCCGATGCTCAGTCTTCCGGTGCTCAGTCTTCCGGTGCTCAGTCTTCCGATGCTCAGTCTCCCGACGCCCAGTCTCCCGATGCTCAGTCTCCCGATGCTCAGTCTCCCGACAGCTCGTAGAAGAGCTCGGCCGAGCGCGTGACGATGCCGCCCGTGCCCCGGTCCCAGCCGGCGCGCTCGACGC
>JGI12269J14319_10000334_pt1 | contig 44499 bp, 42 predicted proteins | sample PeaSoiSIISIP2007_FD_14319 | JGI IMG/M metagenome (IMG submission 14319)
CGACGGGTGGTCGTGCGTTGGATACCCCCGGTCTGGGGGCTGGCTGGCGGGGGAGGGCTCGAACCTCCAACATCCGGCTCCAAAGGCCGGCGTTCTGCCGATTGAACTACCCGCCACCGCGTCGGCGTGCGGACCCCACCGTAGGTCAGGCCCCGATCAACTCGATGCGATTGCCGAAGGGGTCGTCGACGTAGCAGCGACGCACGCCCGGCACGGCGTCGTCGGGCTGGACGCCGAGGCCGGCGGCGGCGAGGGTGGTGCACAGATCGTCGAGGTCGGCCACGATCAGCGCCGGATGGGCCTTGCGCGCCGGCCGGAAGTCGTCCTCGACCCCCAGGTGCAGCGTCACCTGGTCGTTCGAGAACCAGCAACCGCCCCGGGCGGCCAGCACGGGGGGCTTGGGACGCTCTTCGAGGCCGAGGAGCCCGGCGTAGAAGCCCCGGGCGGCCGCCTCGCCCCCCCGGGGCATCGCCAATTGCACGTGGTCCACGGCGACGAGCCGGTACCCCAACTGCCGACCTCCGCTGGACAGGGTTGCCCGGACGGCGCCGAGGCTACTTGGCGGAGCGTCGCCCCGGACAGCTAACGTGGCCGCCAGTCATGGGATCGCTGATCAAGAAATAAGAGATCCCATAATCCGCCTGGTCCCAGGCACGGGACCGGCATCGAAGGACCCCGAGTCCGCCGAAGACGTGATCCGGCGGTTCTGCCGGGAACGCTGGACAAACGCCACCACGGTCGAGCGCAACGAGTACATCCTCCTCAGGCTGGTCAGAGACCACGCCATCCCGACGCTCGGAGACTTGACGCCCACGCACGTGCTCCGCTGGTGTGCCGGTGCGGACTCCGAGCGCACGCTGGCGAACAACACGATCAGAGGCCGCACCGCCGTCGTCGCCGCCCTCCTTCGGTGGTGCGCACGCTCAGGCATCCCGGCACCTGCACCCGACCACCTGACCGGCCCCGACAGCCCTCTGCGCCAGTTCCGGCCCACCTATGGCAAGGCGCAGTCCCAGAACCCGCCCCGCTGGCTCACCAAGGAGGAGGCTTACGAGACGCTGTTGAGCGCACTTGCCGACGACGCCATGGGCCGCCGAGACGAGGTCGTCATCCGTCTCGGCCTGGCGGGCGTCAGAGCACAGGAGATCGTCGGGTTGCGGGTCGGGGATATCCGGGACCCGGACACGGACCACCCGTCGCTTCACTGGACCGGGAAGCGCTACAAGCCGCTCACCATCGCCCTTGGCCCCCAGACGATGGCCGCCATCGGGCGCTACCTCGCTGATTACCGAGACCACCTCGGTGCCAACCCCCCGCCCGAGGCGCCGCTGATCTGCCGACGCCGACCCGGCCGTACGGCCCAGGGCCAGCCTCACCGCCTCGACTACGGAACCGGGCTTGCCCTGGGTGCCAGCGGCCGGGCGAGCATCTGGAACATCGTCACAGGAACCGCACGCCGAGCGGGGCTTGGCCACGTGGGACCCCACGACCTACGCCGCACCGCCGCCGGGATTCTCCACAGGGACAAGGGTCCAGACGGATCCCACCGATTCGACCTCCTCGACATCCAGAAGGTCCTGCACCATGCCGACCCGGTCACCACGATGAAGTGCTACCTGGACCCAATGGACACCGAGGTCATGGACCGGGCAGCCAGGGTTCTCGACTAGGCCGTCCCTACTACTTCCCGGCCGCTCGCCGCTGCCAGCGGGTCGCCTTCAGCATCTTCTTGTGCTTCTTCTTCCGCATCCTCTTGCGCCGCTTCTTTATGAGAGAACCCACGCCCCAGACCCTAGTCGGCACCCCGAGACCAGCCCAAACCGACCGAAACCGGTTTCCCCCTTCCGGGCGATATCGGACGGGTCCCCCCTTCGTGAGGCGCTGATAACCGCGACGTTGCGCCCGGGTCAGATGGCCACACCGTGCGGTCGGGATCCCCTTTTCCCGATCGGGGCTCCTACGTAGTCCGCTCCGAGATGACTCGGTCAACGCAGGCAACCCAGTCGTGCCACTGGGCCGGATCAGCAGTCTCCCCAGGATCCTGCCCCCACGTGCCCTCCGCCATCCAACCAACCAGCAGGGCGAGGGCATCGGACTTCTCTCGCTCGTTGAACTGCTGCAAGAAGTAGCGAGCCGCCCGAAAGCCCTCACGCTCCGTCAAAGTCCGCTCCGGCATCCTCCCAGGATGCCTGCAATCGCCCGCCCATGCCATCCCCGTTGTAGCGACCGGGCGCCCGACGGACCAGCCCCGTCCCCTGTGACCGGTACCCCCGACTATGCGCTCCCAAGGAGCGGCGCTCACAGCATGCATGGGTTGGTACCGTGGTTTCCGTGCATGAGCGAGCTGTCGAGCCTGAGGCTGAGTGGTGGATTGTCCGCATGTTGGTTGACATCACCGTTGGCGACGACGACCCGTCCACGCACGAGGATCGCTTTGTCCTGATATCCGCAACGTCAGAGCAAGAGGCCCGATCAAAGGGTGAACAGGAGGCCGAGCAATACACCCAGAGTTATCTCAACGTTGATGGGGAAACGGTGACGTGGATGGTCCGAGGGATCTCGGGTGTCCAGGCCGTTCTGGACAAGAACCTGACAGACGGAACCGAGCTGTATTCATCCTTCGTTGACTCTGAGTGGGCAGATCGTCTCATGGAGAGAGGCGACAGCCCGCTGCAAGCCTGGGAGCGCGAGAATCCTGGCAAAGACTCTGGACAAGCAACCGTCCTAGAGGTGACGGAAGCGTGGGACCGAACACGCAGCGGGTCTAGGCGCAAGTTCTTTCCAGGAGGCGGTGCCGGATCGGATGACTGAGCAAAGGCAGTCCGCTCGGCTCGGATAGCGGTATCCATAGATATGCGCTGGCAAAGCCCCTAGTCGATCCGCCAGCCGTGCTGCTTCTTGTAGACGAAGTCCTTTACACCGGCCTTCCGGATCTCGGTTGCAAAGCCCTCCAAAGCGTCGAGCGCCTCCTCGCCGTGGAACACGCCCTCTTCATACAGCACTGCCCCTGTGCTCTTTTCCCGGAGTACAACTCGATACGGACGCCGAGGCGCGTCGCCACTGGCATCAAAGTCGATGATGGCGACCGTCCAGGCGACCACACTCAACAACACAAAGCGAACCCGATAGGAAAACCCGGCGCTGACGGCCGCAACCTCGTATGCGTCCAGATCAACCGCTTCCGGCGGCATCGACCCTACCCGAGCCCGTTTTCGGAGCACCACCGCTTGAATGCCTCGTCCTTGAGGGTTGGGGTTTGCAGCGTAGGGATCTTTACGCCAAGAAAGACGGACATTGCTTGTGCTGCCCTGTACAGCGTAAAGATGCCAGCCAGGATTGTAGCTGCATCGATTCCCATAAGTACGTAAGCAGTCAACTTCAGTGTGTGGTTGTGAGATGAGATTGCGAATCCCAGGATGAGACCCCAAACAGCCACTCCAATCCCGCCGAACCCTAGTAATCGCGGCGTCGCATATCCGTACAACGCTCCCTTTGAGCCGACTTGAGGGCTCCACTTGCGACTGAACTCGTCGAGTTTCACGGAGGGATTATCGACAGTCTGAGCGCCGTCCTGAGCCCCTCAACTGCGGGGCGCATATCACCCGGTGTAGTGCGGGTGGCGAGGGACTTCCGACCGTCCGAGATTTGCCGGTTACTTCGCCCTCCCAGGGCTCGCCACCCGACCGATATCGCTCCGAGTCCTCATGCGCACCTCACCAGCCCCGCACCGGCGATCCCCCTGGCGGTCGGGGCCCCCGGCTCACGCCGGGGTTCCCGCCCTCCAGGGACCTCCCCCAGTCCCGAGCCCGATGCCCTGCGCCGGGCTCCGGGCCGTCATCAGCAGGTCGCAGCGCCCCCACCCAGCGCCTTCCGGTCCGGCGACCATCGACCGAGACAGCAAACGCCCCCCTGTCACCGCCGCCCTTTCTGACCTTCCGCTGCCGATTCTTCCCGTCCAGCGCCCACGTAAGACGCCGATGCCACACGTACTCGCCTCGTCCCAACGGAGTCACTTCGACCGCTGGCTTCAGACCCCACACGCCCCAGAACTGACCGGGCGACACGTATCCCTCCGGCACCCGGTTCTGATACGACGTCCATCCTTTGGCACCGTGCCGTGCAAAGTATTCACCGACCCGAGCACGACTCTCCCCGAGTGTTCCCCAGCGCCAGCGAGAAATGTCCACGCCGTGGAATAGATGCCTCTCATCTCCTGAGCCCACCACCTCGTACCACTGCCGCAATAGCCACGCTCGCAGTTCGTCCTCCGACTCCGGCAACCCGACGAAGCAGTGGAAGTGCGGCGCCCCACGACCTTGAAACTCCATCTTCCACATTCCCCTCGGCTTGCCGTAGCGTCGCCGCCAACGTTCGTACAACCGCTTCAGATGCGCCTTTGCAAGCTGACCGTCGGTCGGAAAGACCTCCGGGTACGTGAACGTCACCATCCCGATCCCTCCAGCCCCTACCGCCTCCTCCCAGCACAGCGACACGGCACGCCGGAACAGCCGCTCTCTGGAGTCCGCCGAAAAGCCGTTGATTCGACCCCGGGTCGGTCCGTTATCGCCCGCCTCATCCACTCCGCCAACCCGTGACGGCGTAGGCCTTGCCTCAGTTGGGTCGTACTTGCTCGTCCTCAACTGGACCGACCCGGGTGACACCTCCATCCAGTAGAAGTGCCTTCGGATCGCCCACTCGTTCACGCCTCCGCCTCGCCGTCGATGACGTACACGTTCAAAGCCTCCAGGTTGGCGTAACCCTGCTTGTTGCCCCGGACCCCGATACGCACGTACACCCGCCGACCGATTAGCCCCGAGCCGTCTCCGACAATCCGGCTCACCACCGACTCCTCGTGGGTTGCCAGATCCATCCGGTTGAACGACGCCGACTGTTCGAACGACAGCCCCGGCCCGACTCCCACAACGATCTTGAACATCCCCAGTACGGGTTCATTCGGCTTCTTCGGGTGACTCGCCCCGTGCTTGACCTGCTCAAGCCGCTTGAACGCCCCACACAGGAAAATGCCGTCCATTTCCAGCGTGTCCATCACTGACCTCCGCATCCTCTAGGGCACCGGACCATCCGGCGAACCTACTTGCGAGAATGCGAGCCTAAATGACACACGTGTGACTTGCAATAACGCAACTCCTAGGGCTTGGACCTGGGCTTTTTTCCGACTTTGGTGCCTTGGGCCTCCCAGTAGGCCTTCGGATCGATCCTGATACCGGGCATTTCGAACTCGTCCGGGTGATGCCCCGTGATCTTCCGGAACCTGGCGACCTTGCGCCAGATGGTCGACGGGTGCATCCCGAATCGCTCAAGCCCTTCGAAGCCCCCGTAGAGGTGCCAAAGGACCCAGAACCCGACGAGGTCCTCCACCACCTGCCTACCCACCGGCTGGAGGGCGGGCTCAACGAAGGGGGCGACGGCCGGATAGACCCGCTTCTCGATCACGCCGACATAGGCCTCCCACGCCTTCCTAGCCCTTCCTTTCCCCTCTGCCGTGTCCATGGGAGCTGAGCGAAAGTCTGGCGTCATACTCGCATTCTAACGAGTCGATCCAGCAGCTTCCGTGACGCCCGACATGCCGTCAAGGGTCGCTGCGGGACTTCGCAGCGCTCTGCGCTGCTTTCGTGTCCTCGCTCGGCCCCGGGCCGCCCCTTGACTGCTGGGGCCGACAGCACGGAACACGGGGCCAAATAGGGCCCCCTGACGGGTGCCGCTCAACACGAAAACCAACTACCGTGCCCACGACGACGTTGCGCACAGCGAGGGAGGTGCTGCTGATATGGGACGGTCTTCTAGTTCCTATAAGTATCAAGAAGCGCCGCAAGCGCATGCGCAAGAAGAAGCACAAGAAGATGCTGAAGGCCACTCGCTGGCAACGGCGAGCCGCCGGCAAGTAGATCGCAGGCCTCACTCCCGCCCCTCGGGCGGGAGTGGCGCGTTGCCGGACGTTTCGGCCGGCGGGCACCACCCATGCTCACCGCTGCGTCGTGCGGTCTGCGCTCGTGCCCCGGACGCCAGGCACGGTCCGCGCCGCCACCAGCGGGGCCGGCGCGCCGTCCACGGTCAAGGCATCGACGGCGCCGAGGCCGAGCGCCTCGGGCTCGCCCTCCACGAACCACGCCGCGCCGCTGCCGGCCAGTCGGGGGCGCCGTCCCGTCGCCTCTCCCAGCCGGTCCCGCCAACGCGCCAGGACGGGGACCACGTCGAGGGCGGCGGGCTCGAGGTCGTTACCCGCACCGCCGTCCCCCCGGTCGTCACCGCCGTCGGCCCCATGGCCACGGGGGCGGCGCGCCCGCCGTCGGTCCCACGCCGCGTAGACGGCGCCGGTGTCGACCGCCACGGGCGGGAGCAGCAGCACGAACCGGCGCTCCTCGAACGGCAACGCCTTGACCGACTCCCCCGCCCCGCCCACGCGGGCCCGGCCGCCCGCCACGCAGAACGGGACGTCGGACCCGAGCCGGCCGGCCACGTCGAGATCGGTGACGCCGGCCCACCGCAGCACGGCGGCGGCGTCGGCGGACCCACCCCCCAGGCCCGCCCCGGCCGGGATGCGCTTGACGATGGTGACCGCCGCTCGGCGCCCCACGGCGGCGAGCGCCCGAGCCACCAGGTTGTCGGGCCCGGCGGGCACGGCCGCCGCGCCGAGGCCGCCGACGACCTCGTCGACCACCGAGATGCCCGTGCCGGCGGCGAAGGTGAGGGTGTCGGCCAGGTCGATCGAGACCATCTCGGCATCGAGGAGGTGATAGCCGTCGGGCCGCACGCCGGTGACGCGCAGCGACAGCGTGAGCTTGGCCGGCGCCGACACCGTCACCGTCACGGGCCCTGTGGTGCGCACGCCGCCAGCCTTCCCCACTCCTGCACCGACAGGTTCTCGGCCCGCGCCTCGGGGTCGATGCCGGCGAGGGCGAAGGCCTCGGCCGGGACGAGTCCCGCCAGCGCCCGGCGCAACATCTTGCGGCGTTGGCCGAAGCCCGCCCGCACCAGGGCGAACAGGCGCGCCGGGGCCACCGTGTCGGGGGCGACGGCCACCGCCGGGCGCCGGACGATGCGCACCAGCACCGACTCCACCTTGGGGCGCGGGACGAAGACCGACGCCGGCACCGCACCCACCACCCGGGCCGTGGCGTGGTAGTCGACCTTGACCGTCACCGCCCCGTAGGCCTTGGTCCCCGGGTCGGCGGCCAGGCGCTCCCCCACCTCGCGTTGCACCATCACCAGCATGCTCACGATGGCCGGTGCCTCGTCGAGCACCCGCAGGACCACGGGCACAGCCACGTTGTAGGGAAGGTTGGCCACGAGCGTCCACGGTCCCCCGTCGGCGCCGGCGGGCGGCCCGAGCACCGCCGACCAGTCGAGGCTCAGGGCGTCGCCCTCCACCACCCGCACGCCGAGCGGCTCGACCTGTTCCCGCAGCACGGGCACCAGGTGCGGGTCGACCTCGACGGCCACAACCGAGGCGCCCGTCTCGGCCAGGGCGAGGGTGAGCGCGCCGAGGCCGGCGCCGATCTCGACCACGGCGGTGCCCGGGCCGATGTCGGCCAGGCGCGCCACCCGGCGCACGGTGTTGGCGTCGGCCACGAAGTTCTGCCCGAGCGACCGACGGGGCCGCAGCCCGTGCTCCGACAGCAGCTCCTGGACCTGGCGCCGCGACAGGGTCACCGTGGCCACGGTGGCGCCGGCCGGACGCCGCTCAACCGAGGCCGAAGGCGCCGAGCGTGGCCGCCGTGGACGACTGCGCCACGGCCGCCGGCGCCAACCCTTTGAGCTCCGACACGGCGATGCCCACCGACACCACCCAGGCCGGCCGGTTCTGCCTGCCCCGGTGGGGCACGGGGGCGAGGAAGGGCGCGTCGGTCTCCACCATCAGCCGGTCGAGCGGGCACAGGCGGGCGGCGTCCTGGACGGCGCGCGCCCCCTTGAAGGTGACGATGCCGCTGAACGACAGGTAGGCACCCAGATCGAGATAGCGCCGGGCCTCCTCGGGCCCGCCGGTGAAGCAGTGCAGCACCGTGCGCTCGGGCACGCCCTCGGCCCGCAGCACGTCCAGGGTGTCGTCCCACGCCTCGCGGGTGTGCACCACCAGCGTGAGGTCGTGGCGCCGGGCCAGGGCCACCTGGGCCGCGAACACCTCCCGCTGCGCGTGGCGTGGCGAGTGGTCGTAGTGGTAGTCGAGCCCGCACTCCCCCACCGCCACCACCACCCCCGGGGCGTGGGCCAACGCGTCGACGAGGGTCGCCTCGAGCTCGGCCACGCCGTGCGACGCCTCGTGGGGATGGACGCCCATGGTGGCCCACGACCCGAAGTCGCGGGGCAGACCCGCAGCGGGACCGTCACCCCCCGCCCCCGGCGCGCCTCGGCCGGCGTCGGCGCCGCCGGTGGCCGCGATCCGAACGGACCGCACCAGCTCGACGGCCTGGCGCGACGTGGCCACGTCGGTGCCCACGCACACCACCGCCCCCACGCCGGCCGCCGCCGCCTCCGACAGCGCGGCGAGCACCTCGGTGCCCTCGGGCCGGTACTGGTCTTGGAGATGGCAGTGCGAATCGATCCAGCGGTCCGGTGCCGCCGGCGTTCCGGCCCCGTCCGCCACGCCGGCCACGACGCTCATCCCCGTCGTCGCGGGAACAGCGGGGCACCCTTCTCCACCACCGCGCCCGCCGGGTACAGCCCCCAGGCCGCGTCGTCGGGGACGCGCCGGTCGTCGGGACGACCCTCGAGGCCCAGCCGGCGCCAGATCTCGGCGCAGGTCGCCGGCATGGCCGGCGACGCCAACAGCGTGACGATGCGCAGCGCCTCGAGGGCGCTGCCGAGCACGTCGTCGACGGCGGGCCCGGGCTCGGCCTTCCAGGGCTCGGCCGACTCGAGCTCGGCGTTGGTCTCGTGGATGAGGCGCCACGTCGCCTCGAGCGCCACATGGGGCTGGGCCTCGCCCCAGGCCCGCACGGTGTCGGCCACCACGGACTCGGCCACGGCCCGCAGGCGGCTGTCGGCCCGGGGGGCGGGGCCGCGCCCGCCGCACTTCGAGGCCACCACCGTGGCCACCCGGGCCAGCAGGTTGCCGAGGTTGTTGGCCAGATCGGCGTTGTACCGGGCGGTGATGCCCTCGTGGGAGAAGTCGCCGTCGAGGCCGAAGGTGGTCTCGCGCAGGAGGTAGTAGCGCACGGCGTCCACACCGAAGTCGTCGGAGAGCCGGCCCGGCGAGATCTGGTTCGCCCTCGTCTTGGACATCTTCTCCCCCGACACGAGCAGCCACCCGTGCACGAGCAGATGCGCGGGCGGGTCGATGCCCGCCGCCATGCACATCGCCGGCCACCACACGCAGTGGAACCGGATGATGTCCTTGCCGATGAGGTGGTGCACCGCCGGCCACCACTGCGCGAACCGCTCGGGGTCCTCGCCGTACCCGATGGCGGTGAGGTAATTGACCAGGGCGTCGTACCACACGTAGAAGACGTGGGACGGGTCCCACGGGACCTCCACCCCCCACCGCGTCGACGTCCGGGTGATGGAGATGTCCTCCAGGCCGCCCTTGATGATGCCGAGGGCCTCGTTGCGCTTCGACGCCGGGCGCACGGCATCGGGATTGTCCTCGTACCACTGCAGGAGCCGGTCCTCGAACGCGCTCAGCTTGAAGAAGTAGTTCTCCTCCGAGAGCATCTCCACCGGCCGCCCGTGGATGGCGCACAGCCCGTCCACGAGCTCGGACTCCTTTTTGTAGTCCTCGCACGCCACGCAGTACAGGCCGCGGTAGACGCCGAGCTCGGTGTACCCGTTGTCGTGGATGGTCCCGAGGAACTGCTGCACGGCGCGGTGGTGGCGCGGCTCGGTGGTCCGGATGAAGTCGTCGTTCGACACCTCGAGCCCGTGCCAGGCGTCGACGAACCGCTCCGCCATGGCGTCGACCCAGTCGTTGGGCGGGACGCCGTGCTCCTGGGCGGCGCGGGCGATCTTGTCGCCGTGCTCGTCGGTGCCGGTCAGGAAGAAGACGTCGTCCCCGCTCAGGCGGTGCCACCGGGCCAGTGCGTCGGCGATCACCATCGTGTAGGCGTGCCCGATGTGGGGCACGTCGTTCACGTAGTAGATCGGTGTGGTGACGTAGAAGCGGGACACGGCCGTAGCGTACCGATCGGGCACGGCGTCACGGACCGCTGCGCGGCGCCGGAGGCCCCGTGGGTGGCGGCGGCGGGTGGCGCCGGCTCACCAGTTGGCCACGTGGCAGGCTCCCCGGCCGGTGCGCTCGGCGTAGCGCTGGTGGTAGGCCTCTGCCGGCCAGAAGGTGGTGGCGGGGGCGATCTCGGTGACGACGGGGCGCGGGAAGCGGTCCTGGTACGCCTGGAGCGACTCCGTGGCCACACGCTCCTGCTCGGTGTCGTGGACGAAGACCGCCGAGCGGTACTGGGTGCCGACGTCGGGACCCTGGCGGTTGGGGGTGGTGGGGTCGTGGTGACGCCAGAACTCGGCCAGGAGCTGGCCGTAGGACACCCGGGACGGGTCGAACGTCACCAGGACGGCCTCGGCGTGGCCCGTGGCCCCCGAGCACACCTGCGCATAGGTGGGCGCGGGACGCGCCCCGCCCGTGTACCCCGACACGGCGTCGACCACCCCCGGCACGGCGAGGAAGAAGTCCTCCACGCCCCAGAAGCACCCGGCGGCGAAGGTGGCGAACGCCAGCCCCTCCGGGGCGTCCCCGGGCTCGACCGGTGGCGCCTGGGTCTTGTCCCGTCCGAACCTCACGATCGGTCTCCTGTTCTGTCCTCGGGTCCACCGCCCGACACCGACGGCAACGATCCTGATGGCGAAGGCCCGCTCACCCCACGTCATGCCGGTGCAGGGCCACGGCCGCGGCGTAGGCACGCCGACGCGACACCCCCAGCTGGCGGGCCACGCGACTGGCGGCGTCGCGGCTCGAGTCGCCGGCCTCGAGGCGCACGCGTACGGCGTCGAGCACCTCCGCGTCGCCCCACGACTCGTCGGGCTCGGGGGCGCCGCCGAGCACCACCACCACCTCGCCGTGGACCTCGCGCCGCGAGAACTCCTCCGCCGCCTGCGCCAGGGAGCCGCGCCACACCTCCTCGTGCAGCTTGGTCAGCTCCCGGGCCACCACCACGGGGCGGTCGGGACCGCACGCCCCGAGCAGGTCTCCCAGGGTGGCGGCGACGCGGGCGGGCGACTCGAACAGCACCACCGTGGTGTCGAGGTCCGCCACGGCGTCGAGGCGCCGACGCCGCTCCGCGCCGCGGCGGGGGAGGAAGCCCTCGAAGGCGAAACGGGCGGTGGGCAGGCCGCTCACCACCAGGGCGGCGAGCGGCGCGCTCGGTCCGGGGACGATGCTGACGGTGGCCCCGGCCGCCACCGCGGCGCGCACCAGGCGCTCACCGGGGTCGGACACGGCAGGCGTGCCGGCGTCGCTCACCACCGCCACGGTGGCCCCGCCGGCCAGCAGGGCCACGATCTCGGTGATGCGGGCCGCCTCGTTGTGCCCGTGCAACGACAACAGCTTCTTGCCCGTCACCCCGCCGTGGGCGAGCAGCGCCCGGGTGCGGCGGGTGTCCTCGCAGCACACCACGTCGGCGCCGGCCAGGGTGTCGAGGGCGCGCCGCGAAAGGTCCCCCAGGTTGCCGATGGGCGTGGCCACCAGGACGACCGTGCCCCCCGCAGTCGACGCCGCGCCGTCGCCCCCGGCCCTGCGGCGCGACGCGGACGCGCTCACGGCGGTGCGTGGAGCTCGAGGGCGTCGCCGGTACGCAGCCCCCAGCGGTCGAAGGCTCCGGCCGAGGCTTCGAGGACGCACCGGGCGCGCCAGCGCGGCAGAGTGGCGCGCCACGGCGCCAAGCACACCACGTCGATCACGCACAGCGACCGGTCGAGGAAGGCGACGTCGAGGGGGAAGCGCATGCCAAGGCTGTGCACCGAGCGGGTGTGCGGGAGCACGAAGGCCCCTTCGTAGCCCGGCCGCCCCATGAGGCCCCGCAGGCGCTCGGCGTAGGTGCCCGCCACCTCGGCGTTGGCCAGCACCTCGCCGCTGCGCAGCAGCCACGTCGTCGCCGTCACCGTCGCGCCCCCGCCCTCACACGTTGAAGCGGATCTCGAGGACGTCGCCGTCGGCCACCTCGTAGTCCTTGCCTTCGAGGCGCAGGCGCCCGGCGGACTTGGCCGCCGCCCACGAGCCCAGGTCGAGGAGCTCGTCCCAGTGGATGACCTCGGCCCGGATGAATCCCCGCTGCAGGTCGGAGTGGATGACGCCGGCGCACTCCGCCGCCGTCGAACCGACTCGGAAGCTCCACGAGCGCGACTCCTTGTCCCCGGTGGTGAAGAAGAGGCGCCGGCCGAGAAGGTGGTACGCGCTGTGCGCCACCCGGGCCAGGGCGCCGGCCCCGAGGCCCAGACCCTCGAGCAGCTCGGCCCGCTCGGCGGGCGTCAGCCGGGCCGCCTCGGCCTCGAGCTGCACGCACACCGCCAGCGCTTCGCCGTGTCCGTCGAGGGCCTTGGTCACGCCGGCGGCCCGTGCCTCGACGTCGTCGAGGGCGTCGTCGCCGATGTTGACCACGGCCAGCACCGGCTTGTCGGTGAGCAGGAACAGCGAGCGGCGAGCGGCGCGGTCGGCGTCGAGCCCCGCCCGGTACAGGGGCACACCCTGCGACAGCACGCCGTGGGCCGCCTCCATGGCGGCCACCTCACCCGCCAGGCTCTTGTCGGCCCGGGCGGCCTTTCGCCGCCGGTCGAGCTGCGACTCCACCGTGGCCAGGTCGGCCAGCACGAGCTCGAGCTCGAGCGTGGCCAGGCCGTCGACGGGGTCGCTGTCGCCCGGCACCTCGGGGTCCTCGAAGGCCCGGAGCACCACGCACAAGGCGTCGACCTCGCGGATGCCGGCCAGGAAGCGGTTGCCGAGGCCCTCCCCCGTCGAGGACCCCGGGACCAGCCCGGCGATGTCCACCACCTCGACCCCGGCCCGGACCACCTTGCGACTGGCGCTCATGTGCGCCAGGGCGTCGAGCCGGGCGTCGGGCACGGGCGCCACCGCCACCGACGACTCGGTGGTGGTGAAGGGGTGCGATGCCACGGGCGCCGTGGCGCCGGTCAAGGCGTTGAACAGTGACGTCTTGCCGGCGTTGGGGAGACCGACCAGGCCGAGTCGTTCCACCGACCAGACGCTACCGTCTGCCCGGCATGCCGGTGGAGGGCCCACCGGCGGACCCGGTAGGGTGGCAAGCCATGTCGAAACGCACCGTCAAGCGCAAGATCCGCAGCAAGAAGAAGGCCAACCACGGAAAGCGCCCCAACACCGGCCGGGGCTGAGCGCCCCCGTCGCCGCGGACGCCGTCGGGCCCGCCGCCCGGGGCGTCAGGGTCGGTAGACCAGTCCCCGCTCCGCCACCATCGACACGAGCGGCGACGGCAGGTCGGAGATGATGCCGTCGACCCCGAGGTCGAGCAGGCGGGCCATGCCGGCCTCGTCGTTGACGGTCCAGACGTGGACGGCCACCCCGCGGCGGTGGGCGGCGGACACGAACGCTCGTCCACGATCACGGTGTCCCCCTGGGTGGCGGGCACCTGCAGGGCCACGTAGTCGGGGATGGGCGGGTCCTCTCCCTCCTGCAGAGCCCGCCAGAAGGTGGCCACCGCCAGCGTGCCGGCCGACACGGCCACGTGGGGGGCGTACCCCGAGAAGCGCTGGGTGGCGACGTCGAGGAACGACGCCACGATCACGCGGTCGGTGCCGTCGTGGCGGGCCAGCTCCCGCGCCAGCAGCTCCTCGTAGGGCTCGACGGCGGGCGCCGTCTGCTTGATGTCGAGGTTGACCGCCACCCGGGGATGGTCGTCGAGGACGTCGAGCACCTCGGCCAGGGTGGCCACGGCGAACCCGGGGTCGCCCGGGGCGCGGCCGCGGTAGGGGTACTCGCCGGGCGACAGCCCCCGGGTCTCGTCACCACCGGGGACGAACCAGTAGGCGTTGTCGAGGGCGCGCACCTCGGCCAGCGTGAGCGAGTGGATGGGCCCGTGGCCGTCGGTGGTGCGGTCGACGGTCCCGTCGTGGCATACCACCAGGTGGCCGTCGGCGGTGGCGTGCACGTCGAGCTCGATGCCGCTCACGCCCAGGTCGAGGGCGCGGCGCAGGGCGAACAGGGTGGACGAGGGTGCCTCCCACGCGCCGCACTGGTGCGCGTAGGTGAGGACGCGGCGGGCGAGCCAGGGGTTCGCCGCGGCGCGGTCCACGTCGCCAACGGTAGCCTCTGGCGCGCCATGCTCGACCACATCCTGGTTGACCTCATCACCCACACCCGCGGCGCGCTCGAGAACGCGCTGTTGCAGCGCCAAGCCGAGGAAGAGCGCTTCCAGGTGGACGTCTTCCTGGGCGACGTGTCGTGGGAGACCTCCTACTCGCTTCCCGGCGAGGAGCAGCCGCCCCGGGTCCGGGCCGACCTGTCGCTCGACTGGCCGACGTGGAGCCAGAGCGCCTACCGGTCGTGGTCCATCGGCGAACCGCCCGACGATCTGCCCGAGGTGGTCCTCGAGATCACCCTGCGGGTCCAGCGCCTGGCCGCCATGCCCGACCTCGAGGCCGTCGTGGCCTGCCTCCCCGAGGAGAGCCCGGCCATCGGCACCGACACGCTGGTGCGGGCGGCCCCGGTGGTGGAGCAGGTGTTCGAACCGGGCGAGGGCCCGCGCTTCGCCGTCGAGACGACGTACCAAGGGACGCTTCGGCTGGACGAGGCGGCGCTCGAGGACGCCTCGACGCTGGCCGGCCCGGTGGGGGCGCTCGGCCGGTGGGTGGCCTCGGTGCTCGTCCGCCTGGGCGACCTCGACCTCGCCTACGTGCCGCCCGACCCCGCCGGCCGCCACGGGCACTGACCGCGCCGAGACACGGGCGCTGACCGCGCCGAGACACGGGCGCTGACCGCGCCGACACACGGGCGCTGACCGCGCCGACACANGGGCGCTGACCGCGCCGACACACGGTCACGACCCGCGCCTACAGCAGGTCGGCCTCCTGGGCCAGCAGGCGCAGGTCCTGCTGGGGACGGGCACCGACATGGGAGATGACCTCGGCCGCGCACAGCCCGCCCAGGCGCGCGCAGCGCTCGGGCTCGTGTCCGTGGGTCAGCCCGTACAGGAATCCGGCGGCGTAGAGGTCCCCGGCACCGGTGGTGTCGACGACCGCCGCCACGGGATCGGCGGGGATGCTGACCGGGCCCGATGCGACCACCACGACCGAGCCGAGCGGCCCCCGCGTCACCGCCGCCAGCAGTCCCGTCTCCTCCACCGCCTCCAGGGCGGCGTCGAAGTCCCCCGACCCGAACAGCAGCATCGTTTCGTCCTCGTTGGCGAAGAGCACGTCCACGTCGCCCTGCAACAGCTCGAGGAACTCGTGCTGGTGGCGCTGGACGCAGAAGGAGTCCGACAGGCTGAGCGCCACCAGTGCGTCGTTGGCGTGCGCCAACGCCATGGCTTGGCGCATGGCCGCCTTGGCCGGGGGGAGGTCCCACAGGTAGCCCTCCAGGTAGACGACCTGGGCGCGGCCGAGCAGATCCTGGTCGAGATCCTCGGGACCGAGGGTCGACGCCACCCCCAGATGGGTGGCCATGGTGCGCTCGCCGTCCTCGGTCACGAGCACGAGGCATCGCCCCGTGGCCCGGTCGACCGTGTCGGTGCCGAGCGACACCGCCGTGGTCCGCCCGAGTGTCACCCCGGCGGCGGCGATGTCGTGGAGGAAGACCTCGCCCAGCTCGTCGTCCGCCACCTTGCCCACGTAGCCCACCTGCCCGCCGAGAGCGGCCACGCCCACGGCGGTGTTGGCGGCCGAGCCCCCCGACATCTCGACGGCCGGTCCCATGGCCTCGTAGACGGCCGCCGCCCGGGCCAGGTCGACGAGGGTCATCGACCCCTTCACCATGTCCAGGCGCACCAGGTCGTCGGGGTCGGCACGGGTGAGCACGTCCACCAGCGCCGACCCCACGGCCACCACGTCGAGGTCGGGGGCGGGAGCGGGAGAGGCGTGGTCGGCGGCGTCGTTCACAGCCCGGAAGCTACCGGCCACGGGCCACCCGGCCGCAAACCGGGCGGCCGTCCCCGTCCGGGACCGGCCCGGTAGGGTGCGCGACATGAGCCCGACCTCCACCGCCGGCCACGACGATCCCTCGGCGCGCCACCGTCTGCCCTACGCCGTCGAGCCCCGCCGCTACGCACTGCGCCTGGCGCCCGACCTGGAGGCGGCCACCTTCGCCGGGGAGGTACGCATCGAGGCCCGGGTCCACGAGCCCGTGACCGAGATCGTGCTCAACGCGGCCGAGCTGGCCGTGCGCGGGGCCCGGCTCGAGCGCGACGGCCGGCCGGACCTGGCGCTGCACCCACAGCTCGACGAGGAGGCCGAGCGCGTGGTCCTCGGGGCGAACGAAACGGTCGACACGGGGGCGCTCGTGATCGTGGTCGAGTTCACCGGCGTGCTCAACGACAAGCTCCACGGCTTCTACCGTTCCGCCTTCACCGCCGACGACGGCACCAGCCACGTCATCGCCACCACCCAGTTCGAGGCCACCGACGCCCGGCGCGCCTTTCCGTGTTTCGACGAGCCCGACCGCAAGGCCGTGTTCTCGGTCACCATGGACGTCCCGCCCGGGCTGGCGGCGTTCTCCAACGGCCCCGAGGTGGAGACGACACCGCTTCCCTCGGGCGGGCACCGGGTCCGCTTCGGCGACACCATCCCCATGTCCACGTACCTGGTGGCCTTCATCGTGGGCCCGCTCGTGGCCACCGACCCCGTCGACGTGGCCGGGACACCGGTGAGGGTGGTGCACGTGCCGGGCAAGGGCGACCTCACCGCCTTCGCCCTGGAAGCCGCCGCCCACGCCCTGGGATTCTTCACCGACTGGTTCGGCATCGACTACCCGGGGGACAAGCTCGACCTGGTGGCCATCCCCGACTTCGCCTTCGGGGCCATGGAGAACCTGGGCTGCGTCACGTTCCGCGAGGCGGTGCTGCTCGTCGACCCGGCCCGGGCCTCGCGCCTCGAGCTCGAGCGGATCGCCGACGTCATCTCGCACGAGATCGCCCACATGTGGTTCGGCGACCTCGTCACCATGCGCTGGTGGAACGGCATCTGGCTCAACGAGGCCTTCGCCACCTTCATGGAGCTGCTGTGCGTCGACGCCTTCCGCCCCGAGTGGCAACGTTGGGTCAGCTTCGGGATGGAGCGCGACGCGGCGATGGCCACCGACGCACTGCACTCCACCCGGCCGGTCGAATACCCCGTGGGGCCGCCCGAGGAGGCGCAGGGGATGTTCGACGTCCTCACCTACCAGAAGGGCGCCGGCGTGCTGCGCATGCTCGAGCGCTACCTGGGACCCGAGCCGTTCCGCCTCGGCATCCGGCGCTACCTCGACACCCACCGCCTGGGCAACACCGAGACGGCCGACCTGTGGGACGCCCTGGAGGAGGCGAGCGGCGAGCCCGTGCGCGCCGTCATGGACAGCTGGATCCTCCAAGGGGGGTTCCCCATCGTCTCCGCCCGGGTCCCCGGCCAAGACCACGCCGCGCCGGGTGCGGTCGTGCTCACCCAGGAGCCCTTCTCGTACGCGCCCGCCCACGGGGCGAGCGCCATCGGGGCCACGTGGTCGGTCCCGGTCATCACCCGTGTGGCCGGGGGCGCCGAGCACAAACTCCTGCTCGGCGCCGACCCGGCCGAGGTCGACCACGGCGGCGGGACGGGGACGGTGACGGTGGTGAACGCAGGCGGCTCGGGCTACTACCGCGTCCGATACGCGCCCGAGCTCCACCGGCGACTGGCGGCCGAGCTGGGATCGCTCGAGCGCTTGGAGCGCTTCAACCTCCTGGGTGACACGTGGGCTGCGGTGGTGGCGCGACGGACCGGCATCGAGGACTTCCTCCTCCTGGGCGAGGCGCTCGGCGACGAGGACGACCCCGACGTGTGGGCCCAGGTCACGGGGTCGCTGTCGTTCCTCGACCACGCCGTCGACGACGAGGCGCGGACCTCGGTGGCGGCCTACACCCGGACCCTCCTCGGCGGCCTCCTGGGCCGGCTGGGATGGGACCCGCGCCCGGGCGAGGACCCCCGGACCCCGACGCTGCGGGCCCAGGTGGTGGGTTCGCTCGGCACGGTGGGCCAGGACCCGCAGGTGCGAGCCGAGGCACAGCGGCGCCACCGGGCGGCGGAGGGCGGCACCGAGCCGCTCGACCCCGATCTCACCTCGGCGGTCCTGGGCGTGGTCGCCGCCGCGGGCGGGCCCGGGGAGTACGACGACATCCTGGAGCACTACCGGCACCCGGCCACGCCCCAGGAGGAGATGCGGTACCTGTACGCGCTGACCGGCTTCGGCGACGCCGCCCTCGGAGCCCGGACCTTCGAGCTCGCCCACACCGAGGTGCGGACACAGAACGCCCCCTTCGTCGTGCACCTGCTGCTCGCCAACCGCGCCGTGGGCCCGGCCACGTGGGAACGCGTGGAAGCGAGCTGGGACGACCTCAACGCCCGCATCCCGGCCAACATCGTGCCCCGCATGGTCGACGGCGTGCGGCTGTTGTGCCGCCACCCGCAGCTCGCCGACCGCGTGCGGGACTTCCTGGTGGCCCACCCGCTGCGCACGGGCCAGCGCACGGTCGACCAGACGCTCGAACGGCTCGCCGTCAACGTGGCCCTGGCCGGCGATCTGCGCACCGGTGCGGTCCCGGCGCTGCAGGCGGGCATCGACCGGCTGACCGGGCGCTAGCCCGGCGCCCGGTCCCGGCCTTCACGTGGCGGTACCCACCGCCGCCGGGGCGGCACCCGGGGAGGACTCCCCGTGAACCTGACCACGGTGGCGGTGACCTTCGGGCTCATCGCCGTGGCCGAGTTGCCCGACAAGACCATGATCGCCACCATCGTCCTGTCGAGCCGGTACCGGCCGCTGCCGGTGTGGATCGGGGCGGCCCTGGCCATGGTCTTCAACGCCGGCGTGGCCGTGGCGGCGGGACGTCTGCTCGAGCTGCTCCCCCACCGCGTCGTGCAGGGGGTGGTGACGGCGTTCTTCGCCGCCGGGGCGCTCTACCTGTTCGTCGTCACGGAGAAAGTCGAGACCGAGGCGGGCGAGGACGAGGCACAGCAGCTGCGCTCGTCGCGTGGGGTGGCCCTGGGCGCCTTCGCCGTCATCGTGGTGGCGGAGCTGGGCGACCTCACCCAGATCCTCACCGCCAACCTGGCGGCCCGGTACCACGACCCCCTGTCGGTGTTCGTGGGATCGGCCGCCGCCCTCGTCCTCGTCATGGGCGTGGGCGTGGTGGGAGGCCGCGTCTTGCTCACCGTGCTGCCACTGGGCACCATTCGTCGGGTGAGTGGCATCGTCCTGGCCGGGTTCGCGCTCTACAGCCTCGTCACGTTGGTGACGGCGTGACGGCGCCGGTCGGCCCGGACCGCACCGCCGAGGTCCTGGCCCGGGCCCGGGCGGCCAAGGGCTTCATGCCCGACGACGAAGGCCGGGCCCTGTTCGACGCGGCCCGGCGGGCGGGGACCCACGGCCCGGCGGCCGGGACGTTGGTGGAGATCGGGGCGTGGTGCGGCAAGTCCACCCTGTACCTGGGGGCGGCCGCCGAGGCCACGGGGGCGGTGCTGTTCAGCCTGGACCACCACCACGGGTCGGAGGAGAACCAGGCCGGGTGGGAGCACCACGATCTCGAGGTGGTCGACCCCCGCACCGGTCGCATCGACACCCTGCCCTTTTGGCGCCGCGAGGTGGACGACGCCGGCCTCGGGCGGTGGGTGGTGGGCGTGGTGGGCGACTCCCCGGTGGTGGCGTCGCGGTGGCGGACGCCCCTCGACCTGTGCTTCATCGACGGCGGGCACGGCGCCGAGCCGGCCTGGGCCGACTTCCGCGGCTGGGCCCCGCACGTGGCGGTGGGCGGGTGGCTCGCCATCCACGACGTGTTCCCCGACCCCGCCGACGGCGGCCGGCCGCCCTACGAGCTGTTCCGTGCCGCCCTGGAGTCGGGCGAGTTCGTCGAGGACGGCGGCTGCGGATCGCTGCGGGTGCTCAGACGGGTGGCGCCGTCACCAGCGGCTGGGTGAGGTCGAGCCCGAGGGGAAGCGACTCCCCGCGAAACAGCCCGGCCGCCGGGGTGGCGTTGGACAGGGCGTCGGCGGCCAGCACGATGGCACCGGCCGTGTAGGTGGTGCGCTCGGCGAAGGGGAAGGTCTCCATGTCGGGGTACACGATCCCCGTCCAGTACGAGCCGTCGTCGCGCCGGTGCGCCTGGGCCCAGGTGATGAGATCGATCGCCTGCGAACGGCGGCCCACGGCGTCGAGGGCGAGGGCGCACTCGGCGGTCTCGGCCGCCGTCACCCACGGTCCGGTGCAGACGCAGCGCACGCCCCGGCCGATCATGACGAAGGTGTCCCACCACTCGTCGATGCGGGCCTCGGCCGCCTCGCCCGACAGAGCCCCGGACAGGACCGGGTAGTACCAGTCCATGGCGAACTCGTGCTTGGGCTCGAACACGTGCCGCATGCGGGCGATGACGTGGGCCAGCCGACCGGCGGCCAGTTCCCAGTCGGGTCGCTCGTGGCCGAGCTCCTCGGCACAGGCCACGCCGCAGCGCAGGGCGTGGTAGATCGACGACGATCCCGTGAGCAGCGGGTACCGGCCCAGACGCCCGTCGGGATCGACCGACCACAGCACGGCCCCGTCGTCACGCTGGTAGCGCAGCACGAACCCGAGGGCCCGCTCGACCATGGGCCACATCGACGCCAGCACGGCGCGGTCGCCCGTCACCAGGAAGTGGTGGCAGGCACCGGTGGCCACGTAGGCGCACACGTTGGTGTCGAGACGGGGGTCCTTCACGCCACTGCCGGCCAGGTAGTAGTTGAACCACGACCCGTCCGGCAGCTGGGTGTCGGCCAGCCACTGATAGGCGCGCAGGGCGTCGTGGTGGAGGCCGGCCACCGACAGGGCCATGGCCGACTCGACGTGGTTCCACGGGTCGCAGTGCCCGCCCTCGAACCACGGGATCATGCCGTCGGGCCGCTGCACGGCGGCGATCGACCCCGCCGTGGCCAGCACGTCGGCCGCGCTCAGGACGCCGTCCACGTGGGGGACGGACGCCATCACGCCGGGCGCCACCAGCACGGGCTCCACCTCCTCGAAACCGGCTCCGGCGGGGAGCATGTCCTCGGTCCTTGTCATGCCGGCTTCTCCAGATAGACGACGAGGCTCTTGCCGAGCAGCGGGTTGAGCAGACGGTCGGCCACCCGGGTGAGGTGCGGGGCCCGGGTGATGTCCCACACGAGCAGCCGGTGGTAGGCCTGCACCATGGGGTGGTCGTCGCGCCGGGGTCCGACCAGGCAGCGCAACCACCAGTACGGCGAGTGCAGGGCGTGGGCGTGGTGGCTGCCGACGGGCCGGAGCCCGGCCCGACGCAGGCGCTCGACCAGCGTCGAACGCCGGTAGATGCGCACGTGGCCCCCGGGGACGTCGTGGTAGTCGTTCGACAGGGCCCAATTGACGGCCTCGGGCCCGAAGCGCGGCACGGTGACGGCCATGGTGCCCCCCGGGCGCAGCACCCGCGACAGCTCGGCCATGGCCGTGTCGTCGTCGGGGATGTGCTCCAGGACCTCGCTGGCGATGACCCGGTCGAAGCTGGCGTCGGCGAAGGGCAGGCGAAGGGCGTCACCCTGCACCACGCCCGCCTCGTCGTCGCCGCGCACCTCGCCGGCGTCGACCATGGCGCCGATGGTGTCGCGCACCTGGGCCACCTCGGTGGCCATGGCGTCGAGGGCCACCACCCGTGCACCGAGCCGCACGGCCTGGAAGGCGTGGCGGCCACCGCCGCAACCCAGGTCGAGCAGGCGCTCGCCCCGCTGCACGCCGAGCTGGTCGTAGTCGACGGTCAGCACGACCGCACCGCCACCGCACCGACGGCGGCCGCAACCGCGCCCGCGGAGCGCCGGTGCTCGTCGAGCACCACCCGGTACTGCTCGACCGTCCCGGTGGCCGTGGCCTGCCAGGTGAAGCGGCCCAGCACCCGCGCCCGGCCGCCGGCGCCCAGGCGCGCCGCCAGGGCGGGGTCGTCGAGGATGCGACGGATGGCGCCGGCCAGCGCCTCGGGGTCGTCGGGGGTCACGAGCAGCCCGGTCTGACCGTCTTCCCCCACCACCTCGGGCAGGGCCCCGCCGGTGGTGGCCACGAGGGGCACGCCGCACGCCATGGCCTCGATGGCGGGCAGGGAGAAGCCCTCGTACAGCGACGGCACCACCGCCACCTGGGCCTCGGCGTACAGCCCGGCCAGCTCGTCGTCGGAGATCCCCCGCACGCAGCGCACCGCCGGCGCCAGCCCCAACCGGTCGATGGTGCGGGCCACGCGACCGCCCGGCTGGGGCCGGCCGATGACCACCAGCTCCACGTCGCGCTCGGTGCGCAGCTTGGCCACCGCCTCCAGCAGGGGGACGAGGCCCTTCATGGGCACGTCGCTCGAGGATGTGACCATGATCCGCCCCGGCTGGCGGGGACGATCGGGCCGGGGACGGAACACGGTGTGGTCCACGCCCACGGGGACCACCGTCATGCGGGCGGGGTCCACACCCATCTGGGCGGCGATGTCCATCTTCGAGGACTCCGACACCGTCACGACGCGCGGCAGCTGCCTGGCCACCCTCATCTGCATCCCCAGGAACCCGAACCAGCGGCGCTGCGTCAGGCGGCGGTAGGCGTTCTCGGCGTGCGACAGGGCCAGCTCGCGGTCCACGGTGATGGGGTGGTGCAGCGTCGTGAGCAGCGGCCACCCGTCCTCGAGCATGCCCAGCAGCCCCGACCCGAGGCACTGGTTGTCGTGGACGATGTCGAAGTCGCCGCCACGCGCCCGGAGGAGGCGCCGGGCCCGTAAAGAAAAGGTGCGGGGCTCGGGGAAGCCCGCCGTGCACATCACGGCGAACTCGAGCAGGTCCTCCCGGGATCGGAACTCACGGGGGTGGGGCAGGCGGAAGGGATCGGGGTCGCGGTACAGGTCGAGGCCGGGGACGGGGGTGAACCCCACCTCCTCGTCGAGCACGGGCCAGGGCTGGCCGGAGAAGACCTCGACCGAGTGCCCCATGGCCACCAGCTCCCGGGCCACGTGGCGGGTGTAGACACCCTGGCCACCGCACCGGGGATTGCCCCGGTAGACCAGGTAGGCGATGCGAAGGCCCCCTGGACCCGGGGGCGCGGCCGGGCGGGCGGCGGGCACCTCCACCTGGGTGCTGCGCTCCCACGAGGCCCGGATCTCGGCCAGGCGCTGCCGGGGGCTCTTAGGCACGCGCGTCGCCCCCGGGGAAGACCATGGCCGGTCAGCCTCCCCCGGATCCCTGCCCCCACGCAACCCGGCGGGTCGTCCCCGGAGACCGCCCGGCCGACCCGCGACGGGGCCGAAGGCGTCGGTCGGCGACCCGCGTCCACTAGGTTGAGGGGGCTGCAGGACCTCCGCGCCGGCAGCACACTGCGTCGCTCGAGGAGCGCCGAGCAATGGCCGTCGAGATCCTGCACCTGTCGAGCGTGGTCAAAGGCGCGCTCGTCGACCGGGACGGCGACCGCCTGGGCCGCGTCGAGGACCTCATCGCCCGACTGGGCTACTCCCCCCATCCGCCGGTGACGGGCGTGGTGGTCCGCATCGCCCACCGCGAGCTGTTCGTGCCCATGTCCCTGGTGGCCCACCTGGGGCCCGGCCGGGTGCAGTTCGCCGGCGCCACCGTGAGCCTGCAACGGTTCGAGCGCCGCCCGGGCGAGCTCCTGCTGTCGAGGGACCTGCGGGCCCGTCACCTCATCAACCTGCAGGGTGCCCGCATCATCCGGGCCAACGAGATCGAGCTGGCGCGGCGCGACGTCGGCTGGGAGGTGGTGGCCGTCGACCCCAGCCCCCGGGTGGCGCTGCGGCGCCTGCTGCCCCGGGTCCTCGGGCGCAGGATCCCGGCCGGCAAGGTCGTGGACTGGGCCAGCATCGAGCCCTTCGTGGCCCATGTCCCCACGGCCCGCCTCCGTATCCCCTACCGCAAGCTGGCCCGCCTCCACCCCGCCCAGATCGCCGACCTGGTCGAGGCGGCCTCGCACGAGGAGGGGGAGGAGATCATCGAGGCGGTGGGCCAGGACCGCGAGCTCGAGGCCGACGTGTTCGAGGAGCTCGACGCCGAACACCAGCTCGAGTTCGTGCGCAGCCGCACCGACGCCGAGGCCGCCCGCCTGCTCGCCACCATGGCCCCCGACGATGCCGCCGACCTCATCACCGAGCTCGACCAGGATCGCCGGGTGCCCGTGCTGGCCCTGCTGCCCGCCCCCCAACAGCGCAAGATCCGCGCCCTGCTCAGCTACAACCCCGAAACGGCGGGTGGCCTCATGATCCCGGACTTCGTGTGCCTGGAACCGTCCACACCGGTGCACGACGTCCTCGAGGCCCTTCGCACCAGCACCGCACCGGCCGAAGCCCTGGCGGTGGTGTTCGCCCAGGGCCCCGAGGGCCGGGTCACGGGCTCGGCCTCGGTGGTGTCGCTGGTCCGGGCCCCGCCCGAGGCCACGCTGGCATCGGTGGTCCGGCCGAACCCGGCCCACGTGCACCCCGACTGGGACCTCCACGCCGTGACCCGCAAGATGACCGACTTCAACCTGACCGTGGCCCCGGTCATGGACGAGGACCACCGCATGGTCGGCGTGATCACGGTGGACGACCTCCTGGAGATGCTGCTGCCCACCGGCTGGCGCCGCGACTTCGGGATGACGTCGGCCGAGGAGTGACCCCCCCGTTCCCGGCTCGGCGCGGGTAGGCTCCGCTGCGAAGCAGTCGCACCTCCGCCGGCCACCGGCGAGGCCGCGTGCGCCGCATGCAGTCCGTGCGGCGAGTCCGGCGCCCCACCGGACGTCACCGGTCTCTGGTGCGGCCTCGCAGGGCCAGGCAAAGGAGCAGCGCTGCACGCTGACCCGTCACCTCGACGATTCACGCGCGCACGCCGCTGGGCAGGGATGACGCCACTGGACTGACCGGGGGCCGAACTGCGCGCGGCGTGGGCGCGACCCATCCACGCCGACGACGCCGGCACCGTCGGGAGGTTCCCGTGGCCGATGAGGCCCTGCACGCCCAGAACGCACGCGCCGCCCCGGGTGGGGCGCGCCCCGGCGCGGGGGACGACGCGGACGCAACCGACACCGGCGGGGGTCGCGGGGCGGCCCGGCGACGGCGCGAACGCCGGGCCGACGCCGAGAGCCTGAGCGAGCGCGACGGCGACATCCAGGGGGCCTTCGGCACCATCCGCGAGCACGACGAGGGGCCGCGCCGGTCGCTGCGGGGGCGCCTGCTCACCCTGCTCGCCATCCTCGGCCCCGGCCTCATCGTCATGGTGGGCGACAACGACGCCGGCGGGGTGGCCACCTACGCCCAGGCGGGACAGAACTACGGGTTGACCCTGCTGTGGACCCTGCCCCTGCTCATCCCCGTCCTCATCGTCAACCAGGAGATGGTGGTCCGTCTGGGCGCGGTGTGCGGCGTGGGCCACGCCCGGTTGATCAACGAGCGCTTCGGGCGGTTCTGGGGAGCGTTCTCCGTGGGCGACCTCTTCGTCCTCAACTTCCTCACCATCGTGACGGAGTTCATCGGCGTGAGCCTGGCGCTCGGCTACTTCGGGGTCAGCCCCTACGTCTCGGTGCCGCTGGCGGCGTTGGCGCTGGTGGCCATGACCGCCACCGGCAGCTTCCGCCGCTGGGAACGCTTCATGCTGGTGTTCATCGTGGCCAACTTCCTGGTCATCCCGTTGGCGGTGTACGCCCATCCGCACGCCGGGCCCGTGTTCAGCCACTTCCTGACGCCCGGGGTGACAGGGGGCTTCAATTCCACCTCGATCCTGCTCGTCATCGCCATCGTGGGCACCACCGTGGCGCCCTGGCAACTGTTCTTCCAGCAGTCGAACATCGTCGACAAGCGCATCACCCCGCGCTGGATGAACTACGAGCGCATGGACACCGTGCTGGGCTCGTTCGTGACGGTGCTGGCCGCCAGCCTCATCATGGTGACGGCCGCCTTCGCCTTCGGCCACACCCGGGCCGCCGGCCACTTCACCAACGCCGGCACCGTGGCCCGCGATCTCGACCGCTACCTGGGCCACGCCACCGGAACCCTGTTCGCCATCGTGCTGCTCAACGCCTCGATCATCGGCGCCGCGGCCGTGACCTTGTCGACCACCTACGCCTTCGGCGACATGTTCGGCCTGCGGCACTCGCTGCACCGGCGCGTGCGCGACGCCAAGGCCTTCTACGCCATCTTCGCCGGCATCGTCGGCGTGGCCGCCGCCATCGTGCTGCTCCCCGGGGCGCCACTCGGCCTCATCACCACGGCGGTGCAGGCGCTGGCGGGGATCCTGCTGCCGAGTGCCACCGTCTTCCTGCTCCTGCTGTGCAACGACAAGGCCGTCCTCGGACCGTGGATCAACCGGCCCTGGCTCAACTGCGTGGCCACCTTCATCGTGGCGCTGCTGTTCGTGCTGTCACTCATCTTGATGACCACCACCGTGTTCTCCGGCATCGACGTGGGAGCCCTGCTCATCGGGCTCGGGGCGGCCATGGTGGTGGTGCTCGTGGTGGCGGGGGCGCTGTACCTGCGGATGGTGGCGCGCCGCCCGGCGGTGGCGCAGGACCGGGCCCGGCGCGACACCTGGCGGATGCCCCCCGTGGCCCTGCTCGAGCGGCCCACGTGGTCGCGTGGCCGCACCCTCACCATGTACCTGATGTACGGCTACGTCTTCCTGGCCGTGGCGCTGCTGCTGGTCAAGGCCATCGAGCTCGGTCTGCACCACTGACGGGCGCCATGTGACAGGACCGCCCCTCGGCGGTACCGTCGACGGCGGGCGGCGGCGACCGAGGAGCATGGCATGGACCTGACGTACCCCCCCGAGGCGGAGGCCTTCCGCGCCGAGGTCAGGGGCTGGCTCGAGGACAACCTCCCGGCGGGGTGGTTCGAGCCCGGCTTCCAGCAGTCGGCCGCCGAGCGCGCCGCGTTCAACGCGCAGTGGGTCCAGAGGCTCCGCCAGGGGGGCTGGATCTGCGCCTCGTGGCCGAAGGAGTACGGCGGCAAGGGGCTGGCCCTCATCGAGCAGGTCGTGCTCAACGAGGAATTCGCCCGGGCCGACGCCCCCATGCGCGCCGACTTCTTCGGCGACACCCTGGTGGGTCCCACCATCCTGCAGTGGGGCACAGAGGAGCAGAAGCGCGAGTTCATCCCCAAGATCCTCGACGGGTCGATCGCGTGGTGCCAGGGCTTCTCCGAGCCCGACGCCGGCAGCGACCTGGCGTCGCTCAAGACCCGGGCCTCGCTCGACGGTGACGAGTGGGTGATCACCGGGCAGAAGGTGTGGACGACGCAGGCCCAGTTCGCCGACTTCATCTTCCTGCTGGCCCGGACCGATCCCGAGGCCCCCAAGCACCAGGGCATCTCCTACCTCCTCGTCCCCATGAAGCAGCCCGGCGTGGAAGTGCGGCCCATCAAGCAGATCGACGGTTCGTCGGAATTCAACGAGGTGTACTTCACCGAGGCCCGCTGCCCCCGCCAGAACGTCGTGGGCGGGGAGAACAACGGGTGGAAGGTGGCCATGACGACCCTCGGCTTCGAGCGCGGCGCGTCGTCGACCACCGGGCACCGGCGGTTCCAGAGGGAGCTCGACCACGTGGTGGCCGAGGCCCGCCGGCGCGGGCGCACCACCGACGCCGAGGTCCGCCAGGAACTGGCGCGGGCCTGGTCCAAGGTCAAGATCTTGCAGATCAACGGCTACCGGTCGCTCACCGACGCCCTCCACGGCACCCACCACGCCGCCGCCCTGGGCGCCATGCACAAGATGATGTGGTCCGAGTACCACCGCCAGGTCATGTCGCTCGCCATCGACATCCTGGGCCTCGAGGGTCTGGTCCTCGACGGGGACGACGACGGGGACGACGCCTTCCGCCGCTCACGGCACGGCGGGACCGGCTATCCCGTCAACGAGCTGCAGGCGTCGTTCTTCTTCAGCCGCTCCGAGACCATCTGGGGCGGCACGGCCGAGATCCAGCGCAACATCGTGGGCGAGCGGGTCCTCGGCCTCCCCAAGGAACCGCGCCCCGCCTGAGCCCGGGCCCGGGCACACCGGGGCCGACCGCCGCCGGGCACCACCCCACGCTACGGTTCGCGGTGGGCGCACCGGGATGCGGACGGTGTCGGCCCCCCACAGCACGAGGAGCGACCATGACCGTTGGCGAGAAGGTCCTGCACTTCCAGAACAAGGGAAGTGATCTCGGCGTCCTGCAGAAGAAGATCGAGGACTACCTGACGTCGGACGGCTTCACGGTGCAGACGTCGGCGGCGAGCACGCAGGGGACGGTGATCCAGGCCAAGAAGGGCGGGTTCCTGCGGGGCGTCGTCGACGCCGACCGCGCCCTGTCCGTGTCGATCGCCGGCGACCCGAACGACTTCACGGTCCGGGTCGGCATCGGCAAGTGGTTGCAGCACCTCGGAGTGGCCGCCATCGAGACCCTGCTCGTCTCGGACCTGTTCCTGGTGGTCGACGTGGCCGAGACGGCGTGGAACTTCGAGGTCGAGGACAAGATCGTCAAGCAGGTCAACACGCTGGTCGGCTGAGCCACGCCGGCCCCGTTCGGCCCCGTTCGGCCCCGGTCGGACCGGCCGCCGGGCCGGGTCCGACGGCGCTCAGGCCACGCCGAGTTCGGTGCCGTGCTCCGACAGCTCCATCGCCGGGTGCGCCTCCTCGGCGCGACGGTGCTCGTGGCGGTGCCGCACCAAGGTGAGGGCGGACGCGGTCGTGGTGGCGACGGCCCCGACGAGGAGGGCCACCCGAGGGCTCGCCACCTGCGAGATCCACCCCACGAGCGGCGCGCCCAGGGGCGTGGTGCCCAGGAAACCCATGGCGTAGAGCGCCATCACCCGGCCCCGCATCGTCGGCTCGACCCGGAGCTGGATGGTGGAGTTGGCCGTGGCGATGAACGACAGCGACAGGGCGCCCATGAACACGAGCAGCACGCCGGCGATGACGAGCGTGGGCGACAGGGCCACGGCGGCGATGAGCACCCCGAAGCACATGCCGATGCCGGTCAGGCGGTGGATGTTGGGGTTGCCCCGGTGCGCCACCACCAGGCCACCCACGACGGCGCCGCCGGCCATGAGCGAGGTGAGCATGGCGAACGTGCCGGCCCCACCGTGGAAGGTGTCCTTGGCGAAGAGGGGGAGGATGACGTTGAAGTTGTAGGCCAGGAGCCCGACCACGAAGACGAGCAACAGGGGGCCCCGGAGGTTCGGCGTCCGCCATGCGTAGCGCACGCCTTCGCGCAGCTGGCCCTTGGCCCGCACCACCCGCTGGGCGGGCTGCAGCTCGCTCCGGCGCATCAGGGCCAGGGCCACGATCACGGCCACGTAGCTGGCCGCGTTGGCGAGGAAGCACCACCCGAGTCCCACGGTGGCGATGAGGATCCCGCTCAGCGCCGGGCCGACGACCCGGGCGCCGTTCATGACGATGCTGTTCAGGCTCACGGCGTTGGACAGGTCCTCCTTGCCGACCATCTCGATCACGAACGTCTGGCGGGCGGGATTGTCGAACAGGTTCACCACCCCGAGCGCCAGCGCCAGCAGGTAGACCTCGCCCAGGCTGGCGTCACCGGCCGCGCCGGGGCCCCGCAGCACGAGGATCCCGAGGACGAGGGCGAGCACCCCCGCCGACGACTGGGTGGCGAACAGCAGTCGTCGCTTGTCGACGCGGTCGGCCACGAGCCCGCCCCACGCGCCGAACAGCAACATGGGGAGGAACTGCAGAGCAGTCGTGAACCCCACGTCGAGCCCGGCCTGATGGTGCGGCGCCAGGTACCGGACGACGAGCCAGGCCAACGCCACGCTCTGCATCCAGGTGCCGCTCACCGAGATGAGCTGACCGGTGAAGTACAGACGGTAGTTGCGGACCCGGAGCGACCGGAATGTCGTGCTGGCGGCGGCGCGCACGCGTGTCATGGCTCGTCCACCAGGTGTTCGAGCAGGCGCACGACGTCCTCGAGCGACGCCCGCTCGGCGTCGGTCAGCCGCCGCAGCCGACGGACGAGATAGGCGGTGCGCAACGACCGACTGCGCTGGACGGTGCGCTTTCCCTCGGCGGTGAGCGCCACCCGTACGATGCGGCGGTCGGTGTCGTCCTCGCGGCGCACCACGAGCCCCGCCGCCTCCAGGCCCACCACCATCCTGGTCATGCTGGGCGGCTGCACCTGCTCGGACGCGGCCAGCTCCCCCAACGTGGGGGTGCCCAGGCGCTCGACCGTGGCCAGTGCCGACACCTGCGACGAGGTCACGCCCCCGGCCACCTGCTGGCGTAGCCGGCGCGCCAGCCGGGTCACGGCCAACCGCAACCGGGCGGCGGTCTCGGCGTCCGAGCCCGGTTCGACACCAGCGGGGTCGGCGATGGGGTCGGGGCCGGGGGCGATCGTGCTCATCGTTCACCATTCTAATTAGTTTCGCTAAGGATGCGTCCACCCGACCCCGCCCACGCCGGCCGTAGCATCGGGGCATGCTCTCCGATTACGCCGAATTCGAGCAGGCCACCGGTCTCGACTGGTACCGCCTCGACCCCAACCTGGCGGCCCTCCTCGACCGGCACCTCCCCGAGCCCGACGACCGCGCCCTGGCCGAGGAGCACGTGGGGCGCTTCGGTGCCCTGGTGGGCCAGGTCCTGGCGCCGCGGGCCGAGGAGACCGACAAGCACGGTCCCGTCCTGCGCCGCTACGACCGCTGGGGCCAGGAGGTGGACGAGGTGGTCCACCACCCCAACTGGACCGAGAACAAAGCGGACCTGGTGCGCAACGGGTTCGTCAGCCTCGAAGCCCTGACCGGGCGCCCCGTCCCGGCCGTGGTGACCGCCTCGGTCGCCTACCTGGTGTGCCAGTCGGAGACCGCCATCTACTGCGGCCTGGGCATGACGGCGGGGGCGGCCGACATCGTGGAGCGCTATGCGCCCGAACCGGCCCGCCACGACATGCTGCGCCGGCTGCAGTCCATGGACCCCGCCGAGGCGTGGGAGGGCGGCATGTTCCTCACCGAGCGCCAGGGAGGGAGTGATGTCGGCGCCAACACGACCACGGCCGTCCAGGACGGCGACGAGTGGATCCTGTCGGGCGACAAGCACTTCTGCTCGAACGTGGACGCCGAGGTCTTCATCGTCCTGGCCCGCCCCGATGGCGCCCCGGCCGGCAGCCGCGGCCTCGCCACCTTCATCGTTCCCCGCCTCCTCCCCGGCGGCACCCCCAACGGTTTCAGCATCAAGCGGCTCAAGCCCAAATTGGGCACGGTGGGCGTTCCCACCGGCGAGGTGGCGTTGCGCGGAGCACGGGCGTGGCTGGCCGGGGGCGCCGGAGCCCCCGGCGTCGGCTCCTCCGACGCGGCGCGCGACGGACGGGGTATCAACCGCATGATGGAGATGGTCAACGGGAGCCGCTTCGGGGTGGCGCTGATGGGGCTCGGCATCCATCGCCGGTCGTTCCTGGAAGCCGCCATCTACGCGGGACGCCGGTCGCAGTTCGGCAGCCGCATCGACAGCTACCCGCTCGTGCGCGAGACGCTCGTCGACATGCTGGTGGACCTCGAGGCCGGCATGGCCGCCACCTACGAGTGCGCGGCGGCGACGCGCACCGCTCGCGACCCCGAAGCCGGGAGGTTGGTCCGGCGCATCCTGGTGCCGCTGGCCAAGATGCGATGCACCCGCGTCGGTCTGTGGGCCGCCTCCACCGGGCTCGAGGTCCTGGCCGGCAACGGCTACATGGAGGACTGGCCCATGGCCCGCCAGCTGCGCGACGCCCAGTGCCACACCATCTGGGAGGGCACCGAGAACATCCTGTGCATCGACGTCCGCCGGGCCATCCGGGGCGAACAGGCCCACGTGGCGCTCTTCGCCCGACTGGAGGAGGCGCTCGAAACGGCTGCCGGCCACAAAGTCCTGGGCGCAGCCATCGACACCGTGGCGGCGTCGATGGCGGACGCCCGGGCGGCGGTGTCGTACCTGGCGTCGGCGCCCGACGACCTGGCGCTGCTGCACAGCCGGCGACTGGCCGAGCTCCTGGCCGACACGGCCGAAGGTGCCCTGCTGGTGGAGGAGGCGGCGTGGTCGCTCGACCGCGACGGCGACGCCCGCAAGGCGGCCGTGGCCCGGCGCTTCGCCGCCCGCCGCCTGAGCACCCCGACCCTCCGGGGCATCACCGACACCGACCGTACCGTCCTCGACCTGTTCGAGGCGCTCGTCCGCTACGGGCCGGTCGAGGAGTCCGACCTCGTCGCCTGACGGGCGCCCGCCCCGTGCTCAGGCCCGGGGGACGTACCCGCCCCGGCCCATGGCGGCGCTGTCCATGAAGTCCATGGACTCGTCGACGCCGCCGCGGACCTCGGTCACCCAGTCGAGGCGGCCCCGCAGGATGCGGTCCACCCCCCCCTGCAAGGTGGCCGACGAAATGGCGCACGAGCTGCACGCCCCGCGCAGTTCCACCTGCACCACCCCCGACGCCACGTCGAAGTCCACCAGTTCGAGGTCCCCGCCGTCGGCCTGCACCGACGGCCGCATGAGCTCGATCAGCGCCCGGAGGTCAGCCTCGCGCCGGGCCCGCTCCGCCTCGTCGAGGGGCGTCGGGGCCGACAAGGTGGGGTCCTCGTGGGGGGCGTCGGGGCCAGGGGCGGTGCGATCGGCTTCGGGAGTCACCCCTCCATTGTGCCGTGACCGCCCGGCTGTCGGGACGGGTCCGCCCGGGATGTCGGGCCGTGGACGCCCGGGATGTCGGGCCGTGGACGCCCGGGACCGGGGCCAGAACCGTCCGCGTCCGTCGGCTGGGGGGCTTCGGGAAGATCTGACGGACCGTCAACTTGGGGTCTCCGGATACGATGCGGCGTGCCTTCCGACCCGCCGGCCGTGCCCGCACCCACGGCGTCGGCCCCGGTCAGCCAGGGTCTCGGGCTCATCCTCCCCACCTTTCCCCAGCGCCGCCCGACCCTGCCGTCGGCGGCTGCGCTGGCCGCCGTGTGCCGGCAAGCCGAGTCGCAGGGCGCCGGAGCCCTCTGGGTGTGCGACCACCTCTTCTGGCACGGCCCCAACGTCGAGGCCCTGAGCGCCCTGGGCGTGGCGGTGGCCGCCACCACCGAGGTGTCGGTGGGGACGTGCGTCTTGCAGTTGCCCCTGCGCCACGTGCCCTCGGTGGCCAAGGAGGCGGCGTCCCTGGCCCATCTGTCGGGCGGCCGATTCGTGCTCGGGGTCGGCGTGGGTTCGCACCGGGGCGAGTACGACGCGGCCGGGGTCGATTTCGCCACCCGGGGGCGTCGCCTCGACGACGGCATCGACGTCCTGCGACGGGCCTGGACCGTGTCCGCTCACGAGCACTACGCCCAGCGTCCCGCGGCGCCGGCCGTCCCGGTGTGGGTCGGGGGATCGAGCGAGGCCGCGCTGCGCCGGGCGGCGCGCCGCGGCGACGGGTGGATCCCGTTGTTCGTCGCGCCCGACGAGTACGCCGCGGCCGGCCATCGGCTGGACAAGGAGGCCGACCGGGCCGGGCGCGAGCCCCGAGACGTCGCCCGCGCCATGGTGGCCTTCGTCGCCGTGGGCGACGCCGACGCGGCCGAGCGCGGCCTCGAGTGGATGGGTTCGCTCTACGGACTGCCCGGCCACTCCTTCGCCCGGCACCTCGTCACCGGCGACGCCCGGCGGTGCGCGTCGACCCTGGCCCGCTACGTCGAGGCGGGCGCGCGACACGTCGCCGTCTTCGTCACCGACGACGACCCGCTGGTACAATTCGAAGACTTGGCAGGCGAGTTCGCCGCCATGGTCACGTGCACTCCCCCGGTTCGGGGCGACCTCGGGGAAACGCTGGAGGTGAGCGCGTGGTGAGAGAGGACGTGAGCGTCGTCGGCATCGGCATGACGCCCATGGACCGGCGTGATCTCACTCCCGAGGCCATGGCGGGCCACGCCGTCCGGGCGGCGCTGGCCGACGCCGGTCTGTCGCCCACGGACGTCGGCCTCGTCATCGTGGCCAACGCGCTGGGCGGCCGCCTGTGCGATCAGGGATGCATCCGCGGGCAGAGCTGGCTGCGCGACGTCGACCTCGGGACGACAGGTGTGGTCAACGTGGACAACTCCTGCGCCGGGGGTTCCTCGGCCATGCACCTGGGCGTGATGGCGGCTATCGCCGGCCAGTCTCCCGTCCTGGTGGTGGGGGTCGAAAAGATGTGGACCGGGCACCGGGCCGAGACGATCGCCGGCATCGAGGACGGGCTCCCCGGCGACGAACGCGCCGAGCTGCGCCAGACCCTCGCCAACGACGCCGGCAGCGTCCTCATGGCCCTCAACGCCACATGGGTGCGGCACCAGATCGAGGCCCGGGGCACGACCCCGGCCCAGATCGCGGCGGCCGCGGCCAAGGCCCGCCGGTCGGGCGCCCGCAACCCGCTGGCGCAATTCCGCACCCCGGTGACGGTGGACGAGGTCCTGGCCGCTCCGGTCGTGGTCGAGCCCCTGACGCGACTCATGTGCTCGTCGTTCACCGACGGTGCGGCGGCCGCGGTGCTGTCGGCCGGGTCCCAGCAGGGCGCGCCACGGGTGCGGGCGAGCATCCTGCGCTCGGGCAACGGCGAGCTCGACTACCACGACCGCCTGCGCGAGACCGCCGAAGAGGCGTGGAAGTCGGCCGGCGTGGGTCCCGAGGACATCGACGTGGTCGAGCTCCACGACGCCACCAGTGCCGAGGAGCTCTACGCGCTGGAGTCACTGGGGTTCTTCGTCGCCGGCGCGGCGGGACCGGCCACCGTTGCCGGCGACACCGACGTCGGGGGGCGCGGCGTGTGCGTCAACCCCAGCGGCGGCCTGGTGGCACGGGGGCACCCCCTCGGCGCCACCGGGATCTGCCAGATCGCCGAGCTGGTCCACCAGCTGCGGGGGACGGCCACGGGCCGCCAGGTGGAAGAGCCGCGGCTGGCGGTAGCGGTCAACACGGGCGGGATCATGGCCGGGCGCGACGCCGCCCTCGTGGCCGTCCACGTCCTCGAGCGCACCTGACGACATGGCGGGGGCCGTCGTCACGGGGTGGGGCATCGGCCTCCCCGACAAGATCGTCACCAACCAGGACCTCTCCGCCCGCCTCGACACCAGCGACGAGTGGATCACCGACCGCACCGGGATCCGGGAGCGGCGTATCGGGGGCACGACGTCGGAGCTGGCCGTGGCGGCGGGGGCGCAGGCCCTGGCCCGAGCCGGGCGCACCGGCGCCGACGTCGACCTCCTCGTGCTCGCCACCACCACCGCCGACGCCCTGGTGCCCGGGACGTCGGCCACGGTCCAGGAGCGCCTGGGCGTGCGCGGTGGCGCCTTCGACGTCAACGCGGCGTGCTCGGGCTTCGTCTACGCCTTGGTGGTGGCGCACGGTCTCGTCACGGTGGGTGCCGAGCGGGTGCTCGTCATCGGCAGTGAGACGCTGTCGCAGATCACCGACTGGGACGACCGCAGCCTGGCCGTGCTGGTGGGCGACGGCGCCGGTGCGGTGCTCCTCGAGGCGGTCGACGGACCGGGCCAGCTCCTCGCCTGGGACCTCGGCGCCGACGGATCGCTGCGCCACCTGCTCAAGTGCGACCACGGCGGCTACCTCTACATGAACGGCAAGGAGATCTTCCGCCACGCCGTGCGGGTCGTGGTGGAGTCGTCCCTGGCCGCCCTGGGGCGGGCGGGCCTCTCGCCGGGCGACGTCGACCTGTTCGTGCCCCACCAGGCCAACGCCCGCATCATCACCGCCGCCGCCCAGCGCCTCGGGATCCCCGAGGACCGGTGCGTCGTCACCATCGACCGCTACGGCAACACCTCCTCGGCGTCGATCCCCTTGGCCCTGGCGGACGCGCTGGAGTCGGGCCGCATCCGCCCCGGGAGCCGGGTGCTGCTGTCGGGCTTCGGCGGTGGGATGACGTGGGCGAGCGCCGTCCTACGATGGGGAGGATGACGGGGCCAGCGACATCGGGACGCGACCGGCCCGTCCTGGTGGTGCTGGCCGCCGGGATGGCCAAGCGCTACGGCGGGTGCAAGCCGCTGGCGCCCCTCGGACTGCACGGCGAGGCGGTCCTCGACCTGACCGTCGCCGACGCCACCGCGGCCGGCTTCGGCGACGTGGTCATCATCATCGGGCCCACGACCGGACCCCCCATCAGCTACCACGTGCGCCAGTGCTTCCCCCCGTGGGTGCCGGTCTCCTTCGCCGAGCAGACCGTGCCCCTCGGCACCGCCCACGCCGTGCTGTGCGCCCGCAAGCACGTGGGCGACGGGCCCTTCGCCGTGGTCAACTCCGACGACGTCTACGGCACGCCGCCCCTGGCCCTGCTGGCCCGGCACCTGGAGCACGGAGACGAGCACGCCATCGTGTCGTTCCGCCTGCGCGATACCGTCGTGACCGGCGACCCGGTGACCAGGGGCACCTGCGAAGTGCGCCCCGACGGCCGGCTGGAGCGGCTGGTGGAACGGCGGTCGGTGACGTGGCGGGCCGACGACACCTTCGGCTCGGCCGACGGGGCGGTACCGGCGGAGTTGTCGGGCGAAACCCCCGTGTCGATGAACCTGTGGGGGTTCCAGCCCACCATCTGGCCGGTGCTCGAAGCGTCGGTGCTGGCCGCCCATCCCTCGGTGGCACCCGACGGCGCGGTGCGCGACCGGACCGAGCTCGCCGGTGAGCACGAGGTGCTACTGCCCGAGGTGGTGGGGGACATGATCGCCGGCACCGCCCCGGGCGGTGGGCCGGCCCAGAGCGTCCGCGTCATCAACGGGCCAGGCCGCTGCATCGGCGTCACCCATGCCGACGACCTTCCCGTGGTGCGCGACGAGCTCGCCACCATGATCGGCCGGGGCATCCGCCCCGAGTGGCTGTGGGAGGGGGCGGGCTGAGCCCGGGCCGCGGCACCCCCCCACCGGCACCGGCGGGCCCGGAGCCGGTGCTGCTCCCCCGGCCACGTTCGCTCGAGCAGGCTCCCGGCGGCCGCCGTGTGCCCGACCGGCCGGCGCAGGAGCGGCTCGACCCCGCCCTGCACCCGCAGGGATACCGGCTCGAGGTCGACGACGGTGGCGTCCGGATCGTGGGGGCCGACGACGCCGGGCTCCGCCACGGTCGGGCCACCCTGGCCCAGCTGCGCCACAGCACCGCCACGCCGGGCACGCCGGGCACGCCGGGCACGCCGGGCACGCCGGGCACACCGGGCACGCCGGGCACGCCGGGCACCGGCACGTTGCAGGCATGCCGGATCGACGACTGGCCCGACTTCGCCGTACGGGGCGTCATGCTCGACGTGTCGCGCGACCGGGTCCCCACCCTCGACACGGTGTACGCCCTGGTCGACCGCATGGCGGCATGGAAGCTGAACCAGCTCCAGCTGTACATGGAGCACACCTTCGCCTACGCCGGCCACGAGGAGGTGTGGCGACACGCCGATCCCTACACCGCCGACGACCTGCACGCCCTGGAGGCGTACGGTCGGGCCCGGGGGGTCGAGCTCGTGGCCAACCAGAACACGCTCGGCCATTTCGAGCGCTGGCTCCGCCACGACCGCTACCGACCGCTCGCCATCGCCCCCGACGGCTTCAATTGGGTCTTCGGGATCCACCGGCCGCCGTTGACGCTCGACCCGGCGAAGCCCGGGTCCCTCGCCCTGGTGACCGACCTGCTCGACCAGCTCGTGCCGGAGCTGGCCGCGGGGCGGGTGCACATCGGCCTGGACGAGCCCTGGGAGCTCTCGGCCGAGCGGCGCGGGGAATGGGCGACGTGGCTGCAGGCCCTGCGCCGCCTGCCGGTCCTGGCCGGCCGGGAGCTGCTCGTGTGGGGAGACATGCTCGCCCTCCACCCGGACCTCCTCGGGTCGCTCCCCGACGGGGTGACGGTGTGCGAATGGGGCTACGAGGACAACCACCCCTTCGACGAGCGCACCTCCCGCCTGGCCGACGCCGGGGTGCCGATGTGGGTCTGCCCCGGCACCTCCAGCTGGATGTCGGTGTCGGGTCGGGTCGACAACATGCTCGGGAACGTCGCGGCGGCGGCGCGCGCCGGTGTGGCGCACGGCGCCACCGGCCTCCTCGTCACCGACTGGGGCGACATGGGCCATCTCCAGCAACCACCGGTGAGCGATCCCGGACTGGCCTCGACCGCCGCCCTGGGGTGGTGCGTCGATGCCCACCGCCACCTCGACGTCGACACCCTGGGGGCCCTGCTCGACACCCACTGCTACGACGATCCGACCGGCACCACGGGCCGGGCCGTGGTCGACCTGGGCCGCACGGCCCGCATGGTCACGCCCCGACCCCCCAACATGTCGGCCCTGGCGCTGCACCTGCTCCTGCCGCAGTGGACGGTGGGTACCGGGCTCACCGAGGGCCTCGACGTGGCCCAGCTCGACGGGGTGGAATCGCTGCTCGACGACACCGAGGCCGGGCTGGCGCAGGCACGGCCGGGCCGGGCCGACGGCGCCCTCGTCACCGACGAGCTGCGGGCCACGGCCGCCCTGCTGCGCCTGTCGTGCCACGACGCCCGCCTGCGGGTGGCGGGCGACGGCACGCTGGGTGCGGTCCCGCCGGCGGCGCGCCGGGCCCTCGCCACCGAGCTCGGCGACTACATCGACGAGCACCGGCGACTGTGGCTGGCGCGGTTCCGACCCGGCGGTCTCCCCGACAGCACCGCCTGGCTCGAGCACCTGGCCGACTGCTACCGCACCGGCGAGGCCGACCGGGCGTGGTTCGGCCCCTCCGGCTGACCCGGCCGCCCGGCCCCACCCGGCGGCCGGGCACGTCGATCCCTTCGGTTGTGCCGGGCACCCCCGTTAGGCTGGTGCACAGCACTCACGGAGGAGCGACGCCGTCCATGGGCCGCGCCACCAGCCGAACCCGACGCCTCGGTCTCACCCTCGGACTCACCCTCGCCCTGGCCGGGGGGGAGCTCGCCGGGGGCCTCGTCGCGCACTCCATGGGCCTGTTGTCCGACGCCGGGCACGACGTCACCGACGTGGCCGCCCTCGCGGTAGCACTCTTCGCCGTCCGGTGGGCGCTGCGTCCCCGCAGCCCGTCGCGCTCCTTCGGCTACCACCGGGGCCCCATCCTCGCCGCCCTCGTGAACGCGGCCGTGATCGCGGCGGTGACCGTGGCCATCGTGGTGGAGAGCGTGGTCCGACTCCTGCACCCCCACGCCGTGCGGGGCGGCCTGGTGGTGGCCGTGGCCGGGGCCGCCCTGGTGGTGAACGGGCTGGCCGTCCTGGTGCTGCACGAGAAAAGTGGCGACCTCAACATGCGAGCCGCCACGGTGCACATGGCGGCCGACGCCCTGGGGTCGGTGGCGGTGGTGGCGGCCGGCGCCGTGCTGCTCGCCCGTCCCTCGCTGCAGTGGGTGGACCCGATGGCCTCCCTGGCGGTGGCGGCCATCATCGTCGTCGAGGCCTACCGCCTCCTGCGGGCGAGCGTGGACGTCCTGCTCGAATCGGCGCCCGCCGACGTCGATCTCGGCGAGCTCACCGCCGCCATGGGCGACGTCCCGGGCGTGACCGAAGTGCACGACCTCCACGTCTGGAGCCTGTCCAGTGAGGTGCGGGCGCTGTCGGCCCACGTGGTGCTGGCCGGGCACCCGACGCTCGAGGAGGCCCAGGCGGTGGGCGACCGCGTCAAGGCCGCCATCGGTGTCCCGTTCACCATCGCCCACAGCACGCTCGAGCTCGAGTGCGAGCGGTGCACCGACGCCGAGATCGACCCCTGCCTCATGGACGGTGTGGCCGAGCGCACCGGCACCGCCGCCGGGTGACGGCGCAGGGCCACGACCCGGGCCTCGGCGTGCGGACGGGCGTCGTCCGTCGCCGCGTCGTGGTCCACGGGCGCGTGCAAGGCGTGGGATTCCGCGCCTCGTGTGCGCGACGCGCCGCCGACGCCCGCCTCGGAGGGTGGGTGCGCAACACGGCCCACGGGGATGTGGAGGCCGTCTTCGAGGGACCGGCGGCGTCGGTCCAGGCCATGGTGGCGTGGTGCCGGCAGGGTCCCCCCATGGCCCACGTGCGGGGACTCGAGGAGCGCGACGAGGAGCTCACCGGGGACACCGACTTCCGCATCCGCTGACCGGTCCGCTCCCGCATCGGATCCGTCACCGGGGCCCGGACGCGGCAAGACCCCGAGTAGCCGGTCGACCGAAGTCGCCGTACTCCTCGGGGCCCGCCTGCGGCCTGCAGCTCACCCGTCCCCGGGGTCGGACGACCCCCGTTTCGGGCATTCGCAGCGTTGGTCCCAGGGAACCTCCTGCTGCGTCACCACCGACCTGACCGGCGAACTCGTCGCCCTCTGTGTCCGGCGATCCTGCCTTGCGGCGCTCTCTCCGGCCTCGGAAGGTCGTTGTTCATCCGACTGGTGACAGGATGCGCCGCGGCCGCTCCGAGGTCAAGGGCGGTACGCGAAATCCCTATGTTCTCCCCGGGAATTCCTCTGCTGTCCCCAGGAAGTCGGGCGTCTTCCCCAGGTCATCCCCAGCGCGCGCCCGGCGCCGGGATGCTCCCCCGGTACCCGGGGGTGGTGGCGGCGGTCACGACACCCGGCGACGAGCCCCGGATTGGCCGATACTGGTGCGATGGACGTGACCGACGTGGACACCGGCGGCTTCGCCGTGGGGCTGGCCGTCGAGGACTGGAGCGGCGACGCCCGCTTCCACGAGTACAGCGCGGCTGTCGACCCCGTCGGCGCCGGCGTCATCACCGGGATCCCGCTCCGGCGGTTCGCCCCCGACCTCCACGGCACCGGGCCCACCCGGTCGGTGGTGCTCGATCTGTCCGACATCCTGCGCACGCCGTACCCGGCCACGGGACCCTCCCTGCTGGCGCAGTTCCTGTGCATCACGGCGGGCGAGGCCCTCGACGGCACAGCGCGCGCCACCAGCGCCCTGCTGTACTGCCTGCGCGGCGCCGGCAGCACCGACATCGACGGCCCGGACGGGTCGGGGACGGTGCGATGGGCGGAGGGCGATGTGGTCACCCTCCCCGGTGCGGTGCGGGCCCGGCACCGCGCCGACGAGGACAGCGTCCTGTACCACGTGGACGACTCCCCCCTGCTCGCCTACCTCGGGGCGGAGGCGACGGCGCCGCGCTTCTCCACCACCAAGTTCGACGGCGCGCACGCCCGGCGGCGGCTGGCCGAGGTGGCGGCCGACCCCGAGGCGGCGGACCGCAACCGCGTGGCGGTCCTGCTCGGCAACGCCCGCAACGACCAGACCCTCACCGCCACCCACACGTTGTGGGCCATGCTCGGGGTGCTGCCCGACGCCCGGGTGCAGCGACCGCACCGCCACCAGAGCATCGCGCTCGACTTGATCGTGGCGTGCCGCCCCGGGTGCTACACGCTGGTGGGCACCGACCTCGGGCCCGACGGGGCCATCGCCGACCCGGTGCAGGTGGATTGGGAGGCGGGCGGGGTGTTCGTGACCCCACCGGGGATGTGGCACAGCCATCACAACGAGTCGGGTGCCCCGGCCCACCTCCTGCCGGTGCAGGACGCCGGGCTCCACACCTACCTGCGCACCCTCGACATCCGGTTCAGCGGGCCCTGACGGCACCGCGTCGCAGCTTGCACTGACGGCCGCCCGTTCCGTTGGCGCTGGCGGTGCCCTGGTTCAGACGGCGCCGGGGCGGCCGCGCTCACCCGCCTCGAGGAGCCGGCCGATCTCGGCCACCTCCCGCTCGACCGACCGGGCGAACCACGACCGGGCCACGGCGTCGTGCAGCATGCCCAGGACGCCGTGCCCGAGGTCGAGCTCCTCGACATGGCGCACGCGGGTGCCTCCTTCGACGGCGTCGATCTCGAACCAGGCATGCAGCGCCCGGGGAACGCCGTGCTCGAGGGTCACGTCGATGGAGGTGGGCCGCGTCCATCGGTAGCGGGTCACCACCGAACCCTTGAACCGCCCCAGGAAGGTGCCGTCCTCCCGGGCCAGCATCCCGTCCGGGGTGTCGGCCAGCTTGGTGACCCACACCATCTTGGTGTCGGCCTTGGTGTACTGGGCCGGGTCGAGGACGAAGTCGAAGACCTCGTCGGGGGTCACACCCCGCACGACGGCGGTTCCCTCACCACGGATCATGGGTCTCCCAGGCGCCTCGACCGCTGCGCCGGGTCCGACACTACCCATCGCGTCCGGTCGCGTCCGGCCCTGACGCCGGGGGGCGGGCGGCCTGACCTGGGGCGACGGGCGGGAGCGGGCCGAACCGACCCGACTCGGTGAGGAGGGCCAGCCCGGGGTGACCGCCGAGGGGAGTCGCCGGGCATTGACCCGGCGCCGCCTGTTGGGCAATTGTTGGGCGGCGCGAGGGGTCGTGGTGAGGGTCCGGTGCCACGGTGCGCTGAGGTTGGTGGTTCCGTTCCGCCCTTCCGGGGGCAGGGCGAGGATCGCGAGGGGGGGACGGCCGATGGCTCACCGGTGTCGCGACTACTGCTTCCGCTGCGACCTGCTCCGCTTCTTGCGGGCCGTGCTGGCCCATACCGCCCCCAAGCCTCCCACCCCGGTCTGACCGCGGCCGCCGGCCGGGCGCCCGTCCCCGTCGTGCCCGGCGCGGGCCGGCCCGGGACTTAAGTCCTTTTCCGTCCCGGGCGACGGCGCGCGCTCACTTGGCGCCCCGTCGGCGTCGATATCTTGCACAGGGCCGTCGTACGGGCCCCCGGACCGCCCGACGACGAGAGCCGTCGCACCGTCGAGAGGATGGGCCGTGGTCTTCACCAACCAGGCGTGCAAGGAGTCGGGCACCTGGAAGGGAAACTGCGGCCACGGCGCCATCACCGTCACGCAGGGAGAGCGCTTCCCCGACTGCCCGGGATGCCGGCGCGGCATCGACTGGCATCTGGTGACCCCGCTGCACGACCTCCGTCCGAGCGGCCCGAGGCAGGGCGACGCGGACGACTGGTCCGACGAAGGCTGGTGGCCGGGCAAGGGGCCAGGATGAGCCGGGCCCGGACAGCCGCGACGACGGCGCCGGCGCCGAACACCGCGGGCGACGGTGACGACGTCGCCCGACCCCGGGGTCGGCTGCGCCTGGGCGACTGGCTGGTGGGCCACGGCCAGCTCACGGCGAACGACGTCCAGTCGGCGCTGGCCGAACAGCGCCTGACCGGCGACCCGTTGGGCCAGCTCCTCGTGGCCCGGGGCATCATCGACGAGGAGGAGCTGAGCCGGGCCCTGGCCGACACCTTCGGTCTCCCCTACCGTGACCTGTCGGAGTCGCCGCCGGCTCCCGATGCCGTGGCCCGCCTGCCCGAAGCCTTCTGCCGGCGCCGGGGGGTGCTGCCCGTGGCCCTCGACGGCACCCGCCTGGTCCTGGCCGTGACCGACCCGGCCGACGTGCTCGTGCTCGACGACGCCCAGGTGCTGTCGGGCACCCAGGTGGACGCGGTGCTCACGACCCCCGGACAGCTGCGCCTGGCGCTCGACCGGGCCTTCCGGTCAGGCGAGGCGTCCGCCGCGCCCGAGCCGACGACGCCGGCCGTGCTCGACGCCGGCTCGGCGACCGAGGTGCGGGTGGCCGGCTTCGTNGCGCACCTCCTCGAGGAGGCGGTGTCCAAACGGGCCTCCGACGTGCACCTCGAGCCGAGCGGGNCGCGCATGCGNGTCAGGCTGCGCGTCGACGGCGTCCTCCACGACGCCGTCGACCTGTCACCGGCCGTGCCGACGGGCACCGTCAACCGCTTGAAGATCCTGGCCGGGCTCGACATCGCCGAGCACCGTCGCCCCCAGGACGGCCGCATGTCCTTTGTGGCCGAGGGACGGATCATCGACGCCCGCGTGGCCACGCTGCCGACCGTGCACGGCGAGTCGCTGACCCTGCGCATCCTCGATCGCGACCAGGGCCTGCTCGACATCGACCGCCTCGGATTCGACCCCGACGCGTTGGCGAAGCTGCGCGATTCCTACGGGCTCCCCTGGGGCCTCATCCTGGCCGTGGGGCCCACCGGGAGCGGGAAGTCCACCACCATCTACTCGATCTTGAACGAGATCAACGATCCGGCGCGCAACGTCATCACGATCGAGGACCCCGTCGAGTACGACATCGCCGGCATCAAGCAGACCCAGGTCCACGACCGCATCGGCTACACGTTCGACGCCGGCCTGCGCTCGATCCTTCGCTCGGACCCCGACGTCATCGTCATCGGCGAGATCCGCGATGCCGAGACCGCCCACACCGCGGCCGAGGCTGCTCTGACCGGGCACATGGTGCTGTCCACCCTCCACGCCAACGACGCCGCCACGGCGACGGCCCGCCTCCTCGAGATGGACCTCGAGCCCTACCTGGTGGCCTCGTCGTTGACGTGCGTCGTGGCGCAGCGCCTGGTGCGCCGCCTGTGCCCCCACTGCCGGCGTGCTTACCGGCCCGAGGGCGACGAGCTCCTGGCCATGACCGCCGTCACCCAGTCCGTGGTGCACCCCGACGCGCCCGACTCGCCGGTGTCGTCGGGTTCACCCGGTCCGTCCGACGAGATCGGC
>JGI12269J14319_10000335_pt1 | contig 44425 bp, 41 predicted proteins | sample PeaSoiSIISIP2007_FD_14319 | JGI IMG/M metagenome (IMG submission 14319)
GGGCCGCGCCCGGAAGTCGACGCACTAGCCCCAGGACCAGCCACGTCGTCGTGCCGGGCACGGCGGGCGGTCCGCGTGCGCCCGAGGTGCATTCACGGTTTATTCACGCCCGGGCGGTCGTGTTCACGGCGCGTTCATGCGGGGCCGGTTCAAGCTGGCCCCATGGGTGACTTCTTGGCAGTGCTCGGCATCATCGCCTTCGCGCTGGTGATGCTCGGGCTGATCTGGGGCTTGGAGCACGTATGACTGTCGTGCAGGGCATTCTCCTCGCCGTCGCCATCATCATGTTCATCTACCTGGGGGTGGCTCTCTTCAAGCCTGAGTGGTTCTGATGGGCTTCTTCTGGACCATCGTCGTCCTGGTGGTCGCCCTGGGGATCACGTGGCGGTACCTGGGCTCGTACATGGCCGCCGTCTTCGAGGGCCGGGTGCACTACCTCGCCTGGGCCGAGCGGCCGTTCTACCGGCTGCTCAACACCGGCCCCGACGCCGAGCACGAGCAGTCCTGGAAGCGCTATGCCGGGTCACTGGTCATCTTCTCCGCCACGTTCGTCGCCGTCGGCTATCTGATGCTCAGGATCCAGGGGTCGCTGCCGCTCAACCCGCAGCACTTCGGGGCGGTGCCGCCGGCGCTGAGCTTCAACACGGCGGTGTCGTTCCTGACCAACACCAACTGGCAGAACTACGGCGGCGAGACGGCCATGTCGTACTTCTCCCAGATCGGCGTGCTCACCGTGCAGCAGTTCGTGAGCGCCGCCGTCGGCATCGCCGTGGCCATCGCCATGGTGCGGGGCTTCTCCCGACGCAACTCCCCCACCATCGGGAACTTCTGGGTGGACATCACCCGGTGCATGCTCTACATCCTTCTGCCGATAGCGTTCCTCGCCGGCATCATCATCGTGGGTGAGGGCGCCGTGCAGACCCTCGCAGGGCCGGTCACGATCCACGATTCGCTGAACGGCGTCACGCAGACCATCGCCCGTGGTCCTGCCGGGTTCATGGGCTCCATCATGCAGCTCGGGACCAACGGTGGTGGGTTCTTCAACGTCGACCTGGCCCATCCCCTCGAGAACCCGACGGCGCTCACCAACCTCCTCTACATCTGGCTCACCCTCTCCATCCCCTTCGCCCTCACCTATACCTTCGGGAAAATGGTGGGGAGCATCCGCCACGGCGCCGCCCTGCTTGCCGCCATGGTGCTGATCTTCGGCGTCTGGGTCGGGTTCACCAGCTACTCCGAGCACACCAACAACCCCGCCATCCTCGCCGCCGGTGTGCACTCCACGGTGGGGAACACCGAAGGCAAGGAAGTACGCTTCGGCGACACCACCACCGCCCTGTTCAACGTGTCGATGACGCAGACCTCCGACGGCGCCGTCGATGGCGCGACCGACTCGTTCAACCCGATGGGCGGCTTCGGCCCACTCTCCGGCATGATGCTGGGTGAGGTCACGCCTGGGGGAACCGGAAGCGGCCTGTACACGATCCTCATCTACGCCATCATCGCCGTGTTCATCGGCGGCCTCATGATCGGGCGAACACCGGAGTATCTCGGCAAGAAGATCCAGGCCAAGGAGGTGAAGCTCGCCGGCCTGGGGGCGCTCGTCATGCCCATCATCGTGCTCATCCTCACCGCCATCGCCGTGTCCATCCACGCCGGACGGGCCGGCCCACTCAACTCCGGTCCGCACGGGTTCAGCGAGATCCTCTATGGGCTCACCTCGCAGGCCAACAACAACGGGTCGGCCATGGCGGGCCTGACCGGCAACACCACCTTCTACAACGTCATCGGCGCCATCGACATGCTGCTAGGCCGGTTTGGCATCATGATCCCGGCCCTGGCTCTCGGAGGCTCCCTAGCGGCCAAGAACGTTGTGCCGGCCTCGCTCGGGACCTTCAAGACGGACAACGGCATGTTCGTTGGCCTGGTCGTCGGTGTGATCGTCATCATCGGGGGTCTCACCTTCTTCCCCGCCGTCTCGCTCGGCCCCATCGTCGAGCAACTCAGCCACGGAAAGTTCTTCTGATGACTACCTTGACCGCAGACCCCCAGCCTCAATCGGGCAGCGCTCCGCACGGCGTCGCCGAGGCCCGGAGCCTCTTCGACCGCGAGATTTTCGGCCGGGCCCTCATCGATGCTTTCAAGAAGCTCGACCCCCGGGTGCAGGTGAAGAACCCGGTCATGTTCGTGGTGCTGGTGGGCACGGTGGTCACGTTCCTCGAGGCCATCGCCCACCCCGGCAAGTTCGACTGGTTCATCACGATCTGGCTGTTCCTGACCGTGATCTTCGCCAACTTCGCCGAGGCCATGGCGGAAGGACGGGGCAAGGCCCAGGCCGACACCCTGCGCCGGATGCGGGCCGAAACCGAGGCCCGGAGACTGCGGCCGGACGGTGTCGAGGAGCGCGTCCACGCCTCGGAGCTGGCCAGAGGCGACCTGGTGGTGTGCGAGGCCGGCGACCTCATTCCCTCCGACGGCGAGATCACCGAGGGCATCGCCTCGGTGGACGAGTCGGCCATCACCGGGGAATCGGCGCCGGTCATCCGCGAGTCGGGGGGTGACCGCTCGGCCGTCACCGGCGGGACCAAGGTGCTGTCCGACCGCATCGTGGTGCGCATCACGGCGGAGCGGGGCCACACGTTCCTCGACCGCATGATCACCCTGGTGGAGGGGGCCAACCGCCAGAAGACCCCCAACGAGATCGCCCTCACCATCCTGCTGGCCGTGCTCACCATCGTCTTCATCCCCGTGGTGGTGACCCTGCAACCCTTCGGCCACTACTCGGGGGCGTCGGTGTCGGTCGTCATCCTGGTGTCGCTCCTCGTGTGCCTCATCCCCACCACCATCGGGGCCCTGCTGTCGGCCATCGGCATCGCCGGCATGGACCGCCTGGTGCAGCGCAACGTCCTGGCCATGAGCGGACGGGCGGTGGAGGCGGCCGGGGACGTGCAGACCCTGCTGCTCGACAAGACGGGCACCATCACTCTCGGGAACCGCATGGCCTCGGCGTTCTTCCCGGCCAGCGGCGTGCACGAGGAGGAGCTGGCCGACGCCGCCCAGCTGGCGTCGTTGGCCGACGAAACACCCGAAGGCCGCTCCATCGTTGTGCTTGCCAAGGAGCGCTTCGCCATCCGTGAGCGCGACCTCGGTGCCGACCACAACTTCGTGCCTTTCTCTGCCACCACACGGATGTCGGGCCTCGACATGGACGGTCGCCAGATCCGCAAGGGGGCGGCCGATTCGGTGCGGCGCTGGGTCGAGGAGCAGGGTGGCGCGAGCCCAGACGGCCTCGACCAGATCGTCGAGCGCATCTCCCGGGCCGGATCCACCCCCCTGGTGGTGGCGGACGGGACGCGCATCCTGGGCGTCATCGAACTCAAGGACGTGGTGAAGACCGGCATCCGGGAGAAATTCGACGAGATGCGCCAGATGGGCATCCGCACCGTGATGATCACCGGCGACAATCCCCTCACCGCCGCGGCCATCGCCCAGGAGGCGGGCGTCGACGACTACCTGGCCGAGGCCACCCCCGAGGCCAAGATGGCGCTGATCCGGGCCGAGCAGGAGGGGGGGAAGCTCGTGGCCATGACCGGGGACGGGACCAACGACGCCCCCGCTCTGGCCCAGGCCGACGTGGGCGTGGCCATGAACACGGGGACGACCGCCGCCAAGGAGGCGGGCAACATGGTCGACCTCGACTCCAACCCGACCAAGCTGATCGACGTGGTCGAGATCGGCAAGCAGCTGCTCATCACCCGGGGTTCGCTCACCACGTTCTCCATCGCCAACGATGTGGCCAAGTACTTCGCCATCATCCCGGCGCTCTTCGTGGCCACCTATCCGCAACTCAGCACGCTCAACATCATGAAGCTGCACAGCCCGCAGAGCGCGGTGCTCTCGGCGGTGATCTTCAACGCCCTGGTGATCGTGGCCCTCATCCCCCTGGCGCTGCGCGGTGTCAGGTTCCGGGCGGCATCGTCGGCGGCCATCCTGCGCCGCAACGTGTGGATCTACGGCGTGGGCGGGATCATCGTGCCGTTCATCTTCATCAAGCTCATCGACCTCATCCTCGTGGCACTCCACGCTTACTGATGGAGACGACGTGATTCTCGCCCACCTCCGCCGATCCGTCATCTCGATCGTGGTCATGACGGCCCTCTTCGGGTTCGTCTACGCCTTCGCCGGGACCGGCGTGGCCCAGCTCCTGTTCAAGAACCAGGCCGACGGGTCGGTCACGGCCAACGGCTCGCCTCTGATCGGCCAGAACTGGTCCAGCCCGAAGTGGTTCCACGGCCGGCCAGACGACGCCGGGCCGTACGCCACGACCAACCTCGGCGTGAACCCTGTCGGCCGTGGCGGTGACAACCCTCTGGTGGCCAACGGAGTGAGTGGTGGGTCGGCAGCCACCAACCTCGGGCCCCGGTCCAAGGTGCTGAAGGCCGACACCGAGGCGCTCGTCGCCTACTGGCACAAGCTGGGCGTCAACCCCACGCCCGACCTCGTGACCACCTCGGGCAGCGGCCTGGACCCCGACATCAGCCCTGCCGACGCTCTCGTCCAGATCCCCATGGTGTCCAAGGCGACGGGTATCTCTCCGTCTGCCCTGCGGGCCCTCATCGCCCGCGAGACCAACGGTGCGCAGCTCGGTTTCCTCGGCGGCAGCTACATCGACGTCCTGCAACTCAACGAGGCCCTGGCCACGTTGCAGTGAGCACCGTGGCCGGTCTATGGGCGATCGGCCACGAGCTGGTACCCGATCCCCGGGTGGGTTCGCAGGAAACTGCCGTCCTCGTCGCCGAGCTTCTTGCGCAGCCGGTAGGCGTAGACCCGTAGGTACTGGGTCTCGGTGTCGTAGTGGGGACCCCACACGTGTTCGAGGATCATGCGGTGCGTGCACGTCTTGCCGGCGTGGCGGGCCAGGTAAGCGAGGAGGGCGAACTCGCGGGTGGTGAGCTCGACGAGCCGGCCGTCCATACGGGCTTCGTGGTGGACGAGGTCGAGCTCGAGCGGGCCGACGGTGACGTGCTTGGCGGCCTCGCCGTCGACCTCGGCGGCCCGGTGGCGCAGGGCGACGCGCAGGCGGGCCTCGAGCTCGCCCATGCCGAAGGGCTTGGTCATGTAGTCGTCGGCCCCCCCGTCGAGGGCGGCGATCTTGCGGTCCTCGGTACCGTCGGCGGACAGGACGATCACGGGGACGTCGCTCCACTGGCGGATCCGGCGGCACACCTCCATGCCGTCGAGGTCGGGGAGCCCGAGGTCGAGCACCACGACGTCGGGCGCCTCCACGGCCGCCTGGGCCACGCCGCGCTCGCCGGTGGAGGCCACCGTGACCTCGTACCCGAGGGCTCCGAGCCCGATGCGCAGGGCCCGCAGCAGAGCCTGGTCGTCGTCGACGGCGAGGACGCGGATCATCTACCGCACGACCTCGGCTGTTTCGGCCACCTCGGCCACCTCGGCCACCGGGAGGGTGAAGCAGAACGAGGCGCCGCCGCCGGGGGCGTCCTCGATCCAGATCTCCTGGCCGTGGGCGGCCAGGAAGGCGCGGGCGATCGACAGCCCGACCCCGGTGCCCCCGCCGGTGGCGGTGCGGTTGAAGAGGAGGAAGACGTCGGCCCGCTCGCTGCGCGGCACGCCGGGGCCCTCGTCGCTCACCGCCACCCGCACCACGCCGTCGCCGGCGGGCCGGGCCGACACGGTGACGGCGGTTCCGGGCGGGGCGTAGCGGGCGGCGTTGCCGATGAGGTTGCCGAACACCTGGCCGATGAGCAGGTGGTCGACGTCCACGAGCGGCAGGTCGTCGTCGACGTCCAGCCGCACCTCGGTGCCGTCGAGGGCGTGGCCGAGGCCGCGCGTCGCCTCTCCGACCACGTCGACCAGGGCGATGGCCTCGTGGCGCAGCTCGAGGGCGCCTGCCTGCACCCTCGACACGTCGAGGAGGTTGGCCACCAGTCGGTCGAGGCGGTCGGCCTGGTCGTCGATCAGCTCGAGCAGCTCGCTGCGCTGGTCGGGGGCGAGCTCGACGGCCCGGTCGCGAAGCGTCGTCGCCGACATCTTGATGGTGGCCAGCGGCGTGCGCAGGTCGTGGGAGACGGCCCGCAGCAGGGCGCGCTGCAACCGGTCGACCTCCTCCAGCAATTCGGTGCGGAGAGCCTGCTCCCGCAGCTGGGCCCGCTCCAGGGCCAGGGCCATGTGGTTGGCGAAGGTCCGGAGCAGCGCCTGGTCGTGCGAGCTCAAGGTGGCGCTCCAGATCCGCAGCAGGCCGATGGGACGGCCCGTGGCCGACAGCGCCACGGTATGGATGCCGTCGCGCCCCGCCGACCCCAGGCTGGCGGGGACGCCGGGCGGGGGGATGACGGCGCGCTGCTCGGACTCGGACAACGGGTCACCGGCCGACGCCACGATCTCGAGCCTCGGCCCCACGGGCAGCATCAGGGCCACGCTGCGGGAGCGGAAGGCGTCGTGCACGGTGGACACGATCAGCTCCAGCACCTCGGCCAGGGGCCGGTCCTCGATGAGGACGTCGGTGAGCTCGAAGAGCCGACGGATGGCCTGCTCCCGTTGGTGGGCGTCGCCCCTCGTGACCTCGAGCCGGGCGACCACGCTCGCCACCAGCAGCATGACGGCCACGTACACGGCGAGCGCCACCCAGTTCTGGGCCGCCCCGACCGTCAGCGTGTCATAGGGCGGGATGAACAGCAGGTCGTAGACGAGGAAGCCGGCGACCACGGCGAACAACCCGGCGGGCAGGCCGCCCACCACCACACCGGTCACGACCGGGATGACGAGCACCAGGGCGGTGGTGGCCACGGCCAGGTGGCTGCGCAGCGGCACCATGACGGCGACCAGCACGGCCATGACGCCCAGCGCGACGACCGACCCGATCACCCCCCGCCGAAACGTGCTCATCCGGTTCCGCCTCGCGATCCGATCCCGCTCCCACGTTACCGGCGGCCCGGACCTGTTCCGGCGGGGACCACCACCGGGCACAATGAGGCGATGGACGAGGACCCTCTCGACGACCCCAGTCGCCGCGCCGTCGAATCCGACGCCGTTGGGCCCACCGGCAAGTTCCGCATCTACCTGGGCGCCGTGGCCGGCGTGGGCAAGACCTTCGCCATGCTCGACGAAGGCTGGCGCCGGCACCGGCGCGGCGCCGACGTGGTGGTCGGCTTCGTCGAGACCCACGGACGGCCCCGGACGGCGGAGTTGATCCGGGACCTGGAGGTGGTGGGGCGCAAGGTCGTCTCCTACCGGGGCTCGCAGTTCGAGGAGATGGACGTCGACGCCGTGCTGGAGCGCCGGCCCGAGCTCGCCCTGGTCGACGAGCTGGCGCACACCAACGTGCCGGGGTCGGGCCGCAACGACAAGCGCTGGCAGGACGTCATCGAGCTGCTCAACGCCGGCATCGCCGTGATCACCACCGTCAACGTGCAGCACCTCGAGAGCATCGCCGACGCTGTGGAGCGCATGACCGCCACCCGGGTCCGCGAGCGGGTGCCGGACTGGGTGGTGCGCCGGGCGGACCAGCTCGAGCTCATCGACTCGTCACCCGAGGCGCTGCGCCGCCGCATGCTGCACGGCAACATCTATCCCTCCGAGAAGGTCCCGGACGCCCTCACCCACTTCTTCCGCACCGAGAACCTCGTGGCCCTGCGGGAGCTGGCGCTGCGCTTCGTCGCCGACGAGACGGAGGACGAGCTCCTGGCGTTCCTGCGCGAGCGGCACCCCGACGCGGTGTGGGAGACGACGGAGCGGATCATGGTGGCCGTCACGGGTGCCCACGGCACCGACGGCGTGCTCCGCCGGGCGGCGCGCATCGCCGCCAGGACCAAGGCCGACCTGCACGCCGTGCACGTGGTGGCGGGTGACCAGACCCACCGCACCGACGACACCGCCATGGCCGAGCTGCACAGGCTGGCCGACGACCTCGGGGCCGCCTGGCACGAGCTCAACCGCGACGAGCCGGCCCGGGCACTGGTCGATTTCGCCCGTGACCACCAGGTCACGCAGATCGTCATGGGGTCGAGCCGCCGGAGCCGCTGGGAGGAGCTCACCCGGGGCTCGGTGGTGCAGCGGGTGCTGCGGTTCGCGGCCGACTGCGGCGTGGACGTCCACGTCATCGGCCGGCGCGACTTCGAAGTACCCGACACTCCTGCGCCCCACGACTGAGGCCCGGCGTCGTCGGGGCCTCGTGTGCCCGTCGGAGGTCGGATGCGACCCGGCGCGTGGTGGCCGCAGGGGTCAGGAGCCGAGCGGCACCCGCCACTGCAGCCGGGTGCCGCCTCTCTCCACGTCCCCGACCGTCATCGATCCGCCGCGGGCCTCGGCTCTCGTGCGGAGGTTGGCGAGGCCGCTCGAGCGGGTGGTGTCGCCCATGCCCCGGCCGTTGTCGGTGACGGTGACCGACAGGTCGTCATGGACGTCCACGTGGACCTCGACGTGCGACGCCCGGGCGTGGCGCGCTGCGTTGGACAGCGCCTCGCGCACCACCGCCAGGACGTCGGGGACGAGATCGGGGCCGACCTTGGTGTCGACGGGGCCGTCGAAATGCAGCCGGGGCTGGAACCCGAGCGTCGCCGCCGCCGCCGCCACCACCTCCAGGATCTGGCCCCGGGCACTCGCCCCGGCCTTGTCCGTGGCCCGCAGGGCCAGGGAGAAGATGGTGGAGCGGACGTCGCGGATGGTGGCGTCGAGCTCCTCCACCGACTCGCCGATGCGATCGAGGACGGTGGGGTCGGTGATCGAGCGCGACGCGGCCTGGAGTGACATTCCCACCGCGAACAGGCGCTGGATGACGTGGTCGTGCAGGTCCCGGGCGATGCGCTCCCGGTCGACGATGAGGGCCAGCTGCTCGCGGTCGGTCTGGGCGCGGTCGAGCTCGATGGCCAGACCCGCCTGCTGCCCGAAGCTCTCCACCACCCGGATCTCCTCGGGGCTGAAGCCCGGATCGCCGGTCAGGCGGACCACGCCCAGGACACCCCCCGGCCCGTGGGCGGTGGAGACCGGCACGAAGAGCATGGGCCCGATGCGCTGGGACACGGCCGCGGCACGGTCGAAGCCCGATGCCGCCTCGGGGTCGGCGACCACCGTGGAGCGGCCCGAGGTGAACACCTTGCCCGCCAGGGAGTCGGCGATCGGGACGAGCTGGCCCCGCAGCGGCTCGACCGACGTGCCGTGGGCGGCGATCACCTCGAGCAGCGTGTCGTCGTCGGAGGCGGGGACGCTCACGGTCACGCCGTCGGCGTCGGCCAGCTCCGAGGCCCGGCGGGCCATGAGGGCCAGCCACTGGTCGAGGCCACCCCCGGCCAGCATGGACAGGCGGACCTCGGAGATCGCACTCAGCCACCGCTCGCGTCGCTGACCGTCGACGAGCAGTCGCCGCAGCTCGCGATCGGCGCGCTTGCGCTCCGTGATGTCGCGCATGACGGCCGACGTGCCCGTGGGGTTGCCGGAGGGGTCGCGGAGCAGCGACAGCACCTCGGCCACCTCCACCTCGCGGCCCGACCGGTGCAGGCGCAGGGTGTCGTGGGTGGGGATGTGCATACCGGCCCGCACCCTCGCCATCTGCTCCTCCAACTCGGCGCGCAGCGCTTCGGGGACGAGCCGCCACACGGGGCGGCCGACGATCTCGTCGGTCTCGTAGCCGAGGAGGTGCTGGGCGCCGGGGTTCCAGCTGGTGAGCGTGCCGTGCAGGTCCGTCGACACGATGGCGTCCTCGGAGGACGACACGATGGCGGCCAGGCGGGCCTCGGCCTCCCACTCCGCCCGTCGCTTGGTCAAGTCGCGCACCGCCGCCACCGTGAGCGGTCGCTCGGGTACCCCCAACGGCGCCAGGCTGATGTCGACCGGGAACTCGGTGCCGTCGAGACGCGTGGCCCACAGCTCGCGCGCCGCCTCCATGGGCCGCTGGGTGGGCCTGGTCACGTAGGAGGCGCGGTGGCGGGCGTGGCCCGAGCGCAGGCGCTCGGGGACGAGCACGTCCACGGCCACGCCGTGCAGGGCGCCGCGGGGGTAGCCGAACATGGCCTCCGCCCCCCGGTTGGCGGCCACGATCCGGCCGCCTTCGTCCACGACCACGGCCGCGTCGGGCATGAGCCGCAGGACCACGTCCACGAGGTCGGCAGGAGGCTCCTCGCCGCCGGCCGTGTCGAGGCCGTCGCGCCCCCGAGCCACGGCGCTCACGGCTCTGCCCGTGTTCGCACTGCCCGCCATGGTAATCCCGGGTTCCGGGCCGACGGTCGGCCCGCCGGCGTGCGGTGGACCCGCGGCCCGGGCGGGACCGCTCACGCGTCCTCGATGCCGTAGAAGGCCCGCTCCACCACCCGTCGGGCCCGACGCGTGACCCGGCGGTAGTCGTCGCGCAGGGTCCCGGGTGTGGTGCCGAGGCTCCGGGCCAGGTGCGACAGCTGATCGGCCTGCGTGGGCAGGGCGTCCCCGGGCGACGCCCCGCCCGCCAGCGCACCCACCAGGTGCCAGCGGTTCCGGGTCCGCTCACAGAAGCGGTAGGCGTGGCGCAGGGCGTCGACGTCGGCGNGGGGGAGGACGGCGCCGCTCTCGAGTTGGTCGAGCGTGGCCATGGTGGCGGTCCCCCGCACNCCGTGACGCAGTTGCAGGAGCTGGACCGTCCACTCGATGTCCGACAGCGAGCCGCGTCCGAGCTTCAGGTGGAATTGGGGGTCGTCCCGCGAGGAGATCCGCTCCCGCTCGATGCGGGCCTTCATCCGCCTGATGTCCGCCACGTCGCCGTCGGTGAGCGGACGGTCCCATACGAACCGCCCGGCCAGGGCCATGAACCTCGCGCCCAGGTCGGCGTCCCCGGCCACCACGCGCGCCCGCACCATGGCCTGGCGCTCCCAGGTCTCGGCCCAGCGCTCGAAGTAGGCGGCGTAGCCGCTGAGGTCGCGGGCCAGCCGGCCCTGGCCGCCCTCGGGCCGCAGGCCCAGGTCGACGGCGGCGACACGCTGGGAGGGGCTGGGTCCGTGCATGAGGTGGAGGAGCGACTCGGCCACCCTCTCGCCGTCGGCGTCCTCGGCGTCGTCGAACACGAGGAGCACGTCGTAGTCGCTGGCGTAGGACATCTCGGCCCCCCCCAGCCGGCCCATGCCCACCACGGTAAAGGCCATGGTCGGGCCCACCACGCCGAGCGCGGCCTCGAGGAGCGCCTCGCCCAGGTGGGCGAGGGAGCGACCGGTGGTCACCACGTCGTCGATGTCGAGCAGGTCGCGTGCCGCGATGCGCACGTGCTGCTCCTCGCGGATGCGCACCAGCTGGCCCCGCCGCCACACCTCGTCCTCGTCGCGCCGCAGCCGCTCCCCTGCCTCCGCCACGATGACCTCGGGCGGCGTCGGCGCCAGGGCGTCGTCGTCGTCGATGGTGGTGACGAGCTCGGGATTGTGCTCGATGGCCTCGGCCAGCGCCCGGCTCGAGCCGAGCAGCAGGCACAGTCGGCGCGCCGCCTCGGGCGAGTCGCGGAACGCGGCCAGCAGGAGCGTGCGGTGATGGGCCCGTACGGCCAGGTTGCGCAGCCCGAGCAGTCCGAGGTCCGGGTCGGGCGTGAGCGAGAGCCAGTCGAGCAGGAGCGGCAGCATCTGGGCCATGAGCCGCGAGCTGCGCGTCAGGCCCCCGGCCAGGTCCTCCACCGCCGCCCGGGTGCGGGCCGCGTCGGCGAAGCCGAAGGCGGCCAGCCGGCGCGACACCGCCTCGGCCGACATGGTCGGCCCCGTGACGGGCCCCTCCACCGTGGCGAAGGCCTCCAGCAGGGGGCGGAAGAAGAGGCGCTCGTGGATGGCGCGGACGTCGCGCAGGCACAGGCGCAGTGCATCGTCGAACCGACCGGTGGCGGTGATCGAGACGTCGTCGGCGAAACCCAGCACGAGCGCCAGCCGCCGGCGGGGGGCGGCATCGGTCGGCACGGCGTGGGTCTGCTCCTCCTCCACCAGTTGCAGACGGTGCTCGACGGTGCGTAGGAAGCGGTAGGCGTCGGCGAGGGCGGTGGCGTCCCCCTCGGCGACGTACCCTGCGCCGGCCAGTTCCCGCAGCGCGCCGAGGGTGGAACGGTCCCTGATCCCGGGGTCGTTGCGACCGTGCACGAGCTGCAGGAGCTGGACGGCGAATTCGATGTCGCGGATCCCGCCCGGACCGCGCTTGATCTCGCGACCCGCCATGCCGCGCCCGGTGACGATCCCCTCACCCCGGGCCTTCATCGACCGCACCGACGCCAGCTCGTCGGCGCTGAAGTGCCGCTCCCACACGGTGGTGGCCGCGGCCAGATCGAACCTGTGGCCGAGCTCCGCGTCCCCGGCGACGGGGCGCGCCTTGAGCAGGGCCTGGAACTCCCAGGTGGCCGCCCACCGGTCCCAGTAGGAGCGGTACCCGGCGAGCGGGCGCGTGAGCGGGCCCGCCCGCCCCTCGGGGCGCAGGTCGGCGTCGATGCGGAAGCACGTCGACGCCACCTGCAGGACATGGCGGGCGGTGTCCTCGTGTGGCGCGTCCTCGGTGACGAACATCACGTCGACGTCGCTGGCGTAGTTGAGCTCGCGTCCCCCGAGCTTCCCCATCCCCACCACGGCCAGTGTGTCGCCGCCGGCCAGGGCCACCGAGGCGCCGAGGACCCGCTCGGCCAGGTCGGCCAGTGCCACCCCCACCGTGTCGAGCGTGTCCAGTCCGAGCAGGTCACGCGCGGCGATACGCAGCAGCTCCAGGCGCTTCGAGCGCGCCAGCGCGCCGGGGTCGGCGGCGTCGACGGTGACGGGGCGTTCGAGCGCGTCGAGGACGTCGAGCGCGGCCGGATCCACCACGCACAGCCGCCCCAGGGCGTTGCTGGCTGCGGCCACGGCCACGAACGCACGCGCCAGCGGGCCGGGCTCGGCCCCGGGGCCCGGCACCATCCGGTCCACGGCAGCGGGACGCTCGTCGGCCAGGCGTCGCAGGACCGCGGTCGTGGCGTCGGGCGCGGCGCTGCGCTCGGCCATGCCCAGGAGCACCTCGGGCACCGTCACGGGACATCCGGGGTGTTCACCGGCCGGATCTCCTCGATGGCGCGGTGCCCATGACCCGCAGCATGCCAGGCGGGGCGCGTGCGGGGCGCCGGTAGGATTCGGCCGTGTCCCACCTCCGTGTGGCGTTGTGCCAACTCGACACCGACGTGGGCGGGCTCGACGGCAACGTGCAGCGGATCGTGGCGTGCCTGTTGCAAGCGGAGGACGACGGGGCCGACGTGGCCGCCTTCCCCGAGCTGGCCCTGACCGGGTACCCGCCCGAGGATCTGTTGCTCAAGCCGGCGTTCGTGGCCGACAACCTGGCCGCCCTGCAGCGGGTGGCCGCCGCCACCGGGGAGTGTGCCGCCCTGGTGGGGTTCGTGGACGTGGCCGGGGACGACGACGTGGGCGATGCCGTGTCCCACGCCGCCGGCGCGGGCGTCGTCGCCCGCGAAGCGGCCGTGCGGGGCGCGCCGCGGCGCCTGCGCAACGCCGTGGCCGTGTGCGCCCGGGGCGCGGTCCGTGGCGTGTACCACAAGCGCCGGCTGCCCAACTACGGCGTCTTCGACGAGGAGCGGTGGTTCGCCCCCGGGACCTCGCCGCTCGAGCTGTACGAGATCGCCGGCGTGCCCGTGGGGGTGTCGATCTGCGAGGACCTGTGGTTCGCCTCCGGCCCGGTGCAGACCGAGGGGAGGGGCGGTGCCCGGGTCGTGCTCAACGTGAACGCCTCGCCGTACTCCATCGGCCGCGAGGTCGACCGCCACGCCGTGGCCCGCGCCCGGGTGGCCGAGGCGGGGTGCGCCATCGTCTACGTCAACCAGGTTGGGGGGCAGGACGAGCTGGTGTTCGACGGCGGCTCGTTCGTCATGGACAGAGCCGGGGTGGTGATCGCCGCCGCGCCGGCGTTCACCGAGACGACGCTCGTGGTGGACGTGCCGCTCGCACCGGTACCCCGGGGCCCGGCGGGGCACCGGTCCGACGACGGGGCGCCCCTGCCCGTCGTGCACCTGAGCGCGGCACCGCGCCGGGCCGCCGTCCGGGCGCTCCCGCCGATGCCCCCCGCCCTCGGCCCCGACGCCGAGGTCTACGAGGCGCTGGTGCTCGGCACGCGCGACTATCTCCGCAAGAACGGATTCACCGACGCCGTGGTGGGACTGTCGGGGGGCGTCGACTCCTCGCTCGTGGCTGCCGTCGCCGTCGATGCGCTCGGTCCCGATCACGTCCACGGCCTTTCGATGCCGTCGCGCTACTCGAGCGAGGGGTCCCGCACCGACGCTGCCGCCCTGGCCGGCCACCTCGGTATCGACCTGCGCACGGTGCCCATCGAGGACGCACACGCCACCTTGTCGGGCCTGCTCGAACCGGTGCTGGGGGCGCCGCCCGCCGGGCTCACCGACGAAAACCTGCAGTCGCGCATCCGGGGTGTGATCCTCATGGCGGCGTCCAACGCCAAGGGCTGGATCGTGCTCACCACCGGCAACAAGAGCGAGATGGCCACCGGCTACTCGACGTTGTACGGCGACTCCGCCGGGGGGTTCGCCGTCATCAAGGACGTGCCCAAGACGCTCGTCTACCGACTCTGCCGCTACCGCAACCGCCTCGCCGGGCACGAGATCGTCCCCGAGTCCGTGCTGTGCAAGGCGCCGTCGGCCGAGCTGCGCCCCGACCAGCGCGACGACGACAGCCTCCCCCCCTACGACGTCCTCGACCCCTTGCTCGAAGCGCTGGTGGTGGACGACCGGTCGATCCGGGACGTGGCCGGTGCGGGCGCCGACCCCGAGCTGGTGGCCCGGGTGGCGTCGTTGGTGGACCGGGCCGAGTACAAGCGCCGCCAGTCGCCGCCGGGGATTCGCATCACGGCCAAGGCCTTCGGGAAGGATCGACGGATGCCCATCACCAACCGGTACCGCGATCATGCGCCCGCGCCCGCCACCGCCGGTGGTGGTGCCGGCGCGCCGGTGTCCGTCCACGACGACGGTCCGGTCCCCGGTGCGTGACCGTACCGACGCCGTCGCGCTGGCGCTCGGAGGGGTCGCCGACGGGCCCGGTGGGGCGGGACCCGCGGGCCTGACGCTCCAGGACCAGGCCCGCCTGGTCGGTGGCTACCAGTGGGTCGAGCGCCGGCTGTTCGAGGTGCTCGGGGCATGGGTGGGGTCCGAGCCCGTGGCCGAGGCTCAGATGCTCTACGACGTCTACAGCCAGCAGCACGCCTGGCACGCCGAGCTGCTGGCCGAGCGGTTGCCCGTGCTGGACTCGCTCGACCCCGCCACCCTCACCGTCCCTCCCGATGCCGAGGTGGACCGGGCCCTGGGCCTGCTGGCCGGGACGGTCCCCGGTCAGGGCGACGGGGCGGGCGGGGAGGCTGCGCCCCGGGTCATGGCCCCGGCCGGGGGGACGCTGCTGCGCCTGGTGGGACTGGGTCGGGTGGTGCTGCCGCGTCTCGTGGCGGGCTACAACCTCCACCTGCGCCGGCTGTCGTCGGTGGCCGACGCCCCCGTGGGCCGTTGCCTGCGCCTGGTGCGGCGCGACGAGCTCGAGCAGTGGCAGGCGATCGAGGCCATGACCCAGTCCCTGCTGCGCCGCCCCCACGACATCGCCGTGGTCACGGCCCACCAGCAACGTCTCGAGGAGCTTCTCGCCGGATCGGGGGCCGGGCTCGTGCCGTGGCCCGAGGCTCCGGCGTCCCCCGGGCCGTCCGGAGCCGAACCGGGTCCGCCGAGCCATCCACCCACCTGACCGGGGCGGCCCGGCCTGGGAACGCCCCCGGGTANGGTCGGGGAACGCCCCGGGCACGGTCCCAGGTGTGCCCGGGCACGGTCCCAGGTGTGCCCGGGCACGGTCCCAGGTGTGCCCCGGGCGCGGTCCCGAGGTGCCCGCACGGCCGAAGCCCTTGACTCCGCCGGTAAACTGGTATCCACAGGCGGGCTGTGTGTCGTGCTCCTGGACGCCGGGACGCCCGGCCCCCGAGCCGCAGGCCACAGCCGCAGGCTTTCGACCACCGGCAGGTGTCGCCGGAGGGTTCCGACGAAGGGTTGAGACGTTGGCGAAGGAGCGCGTCGAGCGCGACGAAGAGGATCTGGTCCGGCTCTACCTGACCGATATCGGCCAGTATCCCCTGCTCACAAAGGACGACGAGGTCCGCCTGGCCCAGACCATCGAAGGGGGCCGCGAGGCCGAGCTCGAGCTGGCCACCAAGGTCAAGGACCTCACCCCGGCCAAGCGCCGCGAGTACAAGCGCAAGATCCAGACCGGGGAGCAGGCCCAGCAGACGTTCGTCCAGTCCAACCTCCGCCTGGTGGTGTCGATCGCCAAGAAGTACCAGGCGTCGGGCCTGCCGCTGCTCGACCTCATCCAGGAGGGGAACCTGGGTCTCATGCACGCCGTCGAGAAATTCGACTGGCGCAAGGGCTTCAAGTTCTCCACCTACGCCACATGGTGGATCCGCCAGGCCATCACCCGGGGCATCGCCAACACGGGCCGGACCATCCGGCTCCCCGTGCACGCCGGCGACACCCTGGCCCGCGTCCAGAAGGCCCAGGCCCGCCTGGAGCTCAAGCTCGGTCGTCCCGCCACGCTGGCCGAGCTCGGGGCCGAGGTGGAGATGCCCGAGGACAAGCTCATCGAGGCGCTGCGCTTCCGGGCCGAGCCACTGTCGCTGTCCGAGCCCCTGCGCGAGGACGGGGACGCCGAGCTCGGTGACGTGGTCGAGGACCGGTCGGCCGAGTCGCCGTTCGAGGTGGCGGCCACGTCGCTGCTCCCCGACGAGATCAACCGGTTGCTGTCGCCGCTCGACGAGCGCGAGCGCGAGATCCTGCGCCTGCGCTTCGGGCTGGACCGGGGCGAGCCCCGCACGCTCGAGGAGGTGGGCGAGCACTTCAACCTCACCCGCGAGCGGATCCGTCAGATCGAGGCGCGCGCCATGTCCAAGCTGCGGCACCCGTCGTCGGACACCGGGGCCCGCGACCTGCTCACCGTCTGACCCCGGGGCGCCTCCGGCACGGGTCCGGGGTAGCTGGGTAGGATCAGGGCCGTGAAGAAGCTCCTCATCCTCGCCATCCTCGTCGCCCTCGGTCTCGTCGCCGCCAAGCGCCTGCGCGAAGCCTGATCACTGCCGGGCGCCCCGCGCCCGGTCACAGGCCAGCAGGACCAGGTACGCAGCCGTGGCTCAGCAGCCGTGGCTCAGCAGCGGCGAATCGGCGCGGTCACGGAACGGGCCGTGGCGTCCGGTGGCCGTGGCGCCGCACCAGGACGGCCGCGCCCGTCGCGGCCAGCGCCACCGCACCCGTGAGGGCGGCCGCCGTGGGCAGGTTGGGCACCGGCACCCGGTCACGCAAGCGCACGGGCCTCGTGAACTGCAGAGCCTCCCAGCCGCGGTCGCGCGCCAGACGGGCGAGGACCCGATCGGGGTTGACCACCACCGGGTGCCCGACAGCCTCGAGCATGGGGACGTCGGTATACGAGTCGGAATAGGCGTACGACGCCGCCAGGTCGATCCCCTCGAAGCGCGCCAGGTCCTGCATGGCCTCGGCCTTGAACGGGCCGTAGGCGTAGAAGGCCATCTCGCCCGTGTACCGGCCGTCGAGGTCCACCACCGCCCGGCTGGCGATGGCGCCGTCGACGCCCAGGTACTCGGCCAGGGGCTGCACGATCTCCTCCGGCGACGCGGACACCAGGTAGGTCCGCCGGCCCGAGGCCCGGTGCTGCTCGAGCAGCTCCAGGGCCTCGGCGTAGATGATGGGCTCCACCACGTCGTCGAGGGCCTCGCGCACGATGCGCGACACCTCGCGCTGGTCCCATCCCCGCGTGAGGCGGAGCACCGATTCGCGGATGCGGGCCAGCTTCTGCTCGCTGGCCCCGAGGTGCAGGTAGACGAGCTGTGAGGTGAGGGCCCGCACCACGGTGGCACGCGAGATCAGGCCGCCCCGGTAGAAGTGGTGCCCGAAGGCCGCCATGGACGCCCGGGCGATGACCGTTTTGTCCAGGTCGAAGAACGCCGCCTCCACTTGGGGTCGCGTCTCCATCGCCCGAATAGTAGGAGTGGCGGTCAGCCGCCCACCAGCAATCTCTGGACGGCCTGTTCGGCATCCCCGGTGAGGAGCACCATGACCTCGTCCCCCGTGCCCAGCACGGTGTCGCCCCGCGGCACCACCAGCCTGTCGTCGCGCACCACCGCCACCACTGTGGCGTCGCGCGGCAGCTCCAGGTCGGCCAGGGACCTCCCGGCGGCGGGCGACCCCTCGGCCAGGGTCACCTCGACGAGGTGGGCGTTGCCCTTCTCGAACTGCAGGAGCCGGACGAGCGACCCCACCGACACCGCCTCTTCGACCAGCGACGTGAGCAGCTGCGGCGTCGACACCGAGATGTCCACCCCCCACGACTCGTTGAACAGCCACTGGTTGTCGGGGTGGTTGACCCGCGCCACCACCCGGGGCACGGCGAACTCCTGCTTGGCCAGCAGGGAGATCACGAGATTGTCCTCGTCGTCGCCGGTGGCGGCCACGGCCACGTCGACGTCGGCCATGCCCGCCGTGTCGAGGGAGCTCACCTCGCAGGCGTCGGCCACCACCCAGGTGACCCCGATGGTGGTCCGGAGGCGCTCGACCAGGTCCGGGTCCCGCTCGATGAGCAGGACGTCGTGGCCGTTGGCGTGCAGGTCCCGGGCGATGGCCGTGCCCACGCTGCCGGCACCGGCGATGGCGACCTTCACCGTGCCGTCCCCGTCCCGGGACCGCTTCAGCACCGCCAGGTGCAACACGTCGCCCTCCTGCCCGACGAGCTCGGTGACGTCGAGGCGGGGCACGTCCGCCCGGGTCACCGCCACCAGGGTGGCCATGCCCCGCATGCCCAGCTCGCGCAGGGCCTTGCCTGCCCACGCCTCGGGCAGGAGGCGCTCCACGAGCACCAGGTTCCCCGAGGAGTCGCTCCACTCCCCGTGGACGCTGGAGGGGAGCAGGCGATGCAGGACCTGGTCCGTCGTCCACGTCACCGTGGCCACGGTGGGGATCCCCAGCCGCTGGTAGATCTCGGCCCGCCGGGGGTCGTAGATGCGGGCCACTACGTTGGGGATGCCGTAGTTCTCCCTGGCGATGCGGGCGGTCAGAATGTTCGAATTGTCGCCGCTCGTCACGGCGGCCAGCGCTCCCGCCTGGGTGGCCCCGGCCCGTTCGAGGGCGTCGCGGTCGAATCCCGATCCCACCACCGCCGTTCCCGGCCACTGCGCCGGCAGACGACGGAAGGCCTTCGCCGACTTGTCGAGGACGGCCACGGTGTGGCCCAGGTCGATCAAGCGGACGGCCAGCCCGCTCCCCACCCTGCCGCACCCCACGATGACCACGTGCACCGGCACCATGCAACACGTCGGCACGGCGCCGGAGCAACACGGCGCCACGGCGCCGGAGCAACACGGCGGCACGGCGCCGGAGCAACACGGCGCCACGGCGCCGGCGCAACACGGCGCCACGGCGCCGGACAACTCCCGGGAATGTGCTTACCTGAAGGCGTGAGCGAGTCACCGGCCCGGCGCGCCGGAGAGCCGGTGCCCGACGTGGCGCCGGTCTCCCCACCGCCCCCCCCGTCCGACCTCCCCGGCGGCCCGGCCCCGGCGGTCACCGTGCCGTCACCGCTCGGGCGCCACGTGGCCCCCGAGGCCCTGCCGGCCCCCGACGCCGTGGACCTGCCCGAGAACGTCCGCTACCGGTTCAAGAACGCCGTCCTCGGACCGCCGCTCGCCTCGGAGCGCCAGGCCGTCGAGCGCCTGGGCAAGCCCACCGCCCTGGCCGTGCTGTCGTCCGACGTCATCTCGTCCTCGGCCTACGCCACCGAGCAGATCCTGTTCCAGCTCATGCCGGCCATCGGTGTGGCCGCCTTCGCGCTCGTGGTGCCGATCACCATCGCCGTCATCGTGGTCCTGCTGTTCGTGACCTTGTCGTACCTCGAGGTGGTCAAGGTGTACACGAAGGCGGGCGGCGCCTACGTGGTGGCCCGCGAGAACTTCGGCCTGGGCGTGGCCCAGGTGGCGGCGGTGTCGCTGCTCATCGACTACACGCTCACCGTGGCGGTGTCGGTGGCCGCCGGCGTCGCCGCCCTCACCTCGGTGTTCCCCAGCCTGGCGCACGACCACGGGACGGTGGTCATCTCGGTCGCCCTGGTCGTCCTCATCGCCTACGCCAACCTGCGCGGCATCCGCGAGGCGGGCCGGGTCTTCGCCATCCCCACGTTCTTCTTCATCGCCAACATGGCACTGCTCCTGGTGGTGGGGTCCGTGAAAGCGGTGCTCGGTGACCTGCACGCCCACGCGCTGGCCCAGCCGGACGCCGTCGGCATCGGAACCCGGGGCTCGGGACTGCTGCTGGGGGCCTCCCTGTTCATCGTCATGAAGGCCTTCGCCTCGGGCGGCTCCGCCCTCACCGGTACCGAGGCCATCTCCAACGGGGTGAGCGTCTTCCGCCACCCCGAGTCCCGCAACGCCCGCATCACCCTGGTGGTGATGAGCATGATCCTGGGGTCGCTCGTCCTCGGCGTGGCCGCGCTGGCGGCCATCGTCCACCCGGTGCCGCGTGCCGGTGGCACCCCGACGGTGCTGGCCCAGGTGGCCCAGTACGTCTATGGCTCGGGCGCCTTCCCCCACGCCCTGTACGTGCTGCTCCAGGCGGGGACCATGCTCATCCTGGTGCTGGCGGCCAACACCAGCTTCACGGGGTTCCCGTTCCTGGCCAGCTTCGCCGCCGACGATTCCTACCTCCCCCGGCAGCTCACCCGGCGCGGGCACCGGCTCGTGTTCTCCACCGGCATCGAGGTGTTGACCGTCGCCTCGGTGGTCTTGTTGATCGTGACGGGAGCCCACGTCGACAGCCTCATCCCGCTGTACGCCATCGGTGTGTTCACCGGCTTCACCATGGCCGGGGCCGGGATGTTCAAGTTCCACATCACCCACCGCGAGCCGAACTGGCGGCGCCGGGCCGCCATCAACGGCACCGCCGCGGTGCTGTCGTTCGTGGTCGATCTCATCTTCGCCGTGACCAAGTTCACGAGCGGGGCCTGGGTCGTCGTCCTCCTCATGCCCCTCGGGGTCCTGATCCTGCTGCGCCTCCACCGGCAGTACGCCCGCGAGGACGAGGAGCTCGAGTCGGGGGCGGCCGCCGCCTGCGAGGCCCCGGTGCTGCGCCGCCACGCCGTGCTCGTGCTCGTGGACCGCCTCGACCTGGCCACCGCCCGGGCACTGCAGTACGCCCGCACCCTCACGCCGGACTCGCTCGGGGCGGTCCACTTCGCCGTCGACCCCCTTGCCGCCGCCTCCCTCGAGCAGGAATGGAGCCGCCTCGGGTTGTCGCGGCTGCCCCTCGACATCATCGAGTGTCCCGACCGCCGCCTGGCCCGCGCCGCGCTCGAGCTGGCCGCCCAGACCACGAGCGACGGCAACACCGAGCTGACCGTCCTGCTGCCCCGGCGCGGCTACGCCGCGGGGTGGCGTCGCCTGCTGCACGACCGCAGCGCCGACCGGATCGCCGCCGCCGTCGGGCACCTGCCCCACGTCAACGCCACCATCGTCCCCTTCCAACTGGTGGGGGGGTGGCGCCGGCCCCGCGTCGACGACCTCGTGGGTCCGCCGCCTCCGCGCCCGTCCCGGGGGGCGCCCCGGCCCGGGGACGACCTGCGGGCCACGGTGGCGGGGACGAGNCTGATCAGCGATGCCCAGTGGCGCCAGCGGGTGCGGGTGGCGGGCCGGGTCAAGTCGGTGCGGGTGCCGACCCGGGGGGCCACCGCCAACCTGGAGTGCACCCTGGTGGACGGGGGCGGGGCCATCCTTCTCGTCTTCCAGGGCAGGCGGCGGATCCCGGGGATCCAGCAGGGGGCGCGCCTCGTGGCCCAGGGCATGGTGGGGGCGTGGGAGGGACGCCTGGCCATCTTGAACCCCGACTACGAGCTCATCGCCGGGCCCGACACCGAAGGGGTCGACCTCGGGGTCTGACCCGGGTCCGGCGGTGCCCCGCGGGGGGTCCACCCCGACCCGGGACAGGATGCTTCCTTGCTCGCCATCGCGCTGAGTCGGTATCGTCGGCCCCCGTTCTTCGGGAGCCGCCCCTGACGGGGGCGCGCGCCCGGCCCGACACATCGAGCGATCTCGAGACTCCGCCCGCCCCACGGCCCACGGGCGGAGCCCCGACGAAGGGAGCATCAGGCAATGACCCACTTCCTTGCTGCCGAAGGGGGGTACCAGGGATTCGTGCTGACCGGCGCCGAAAAGGTGTGGCTGGTCGTCGCCCTGGTCGCCGCCGTCTTCGGCCTCGTCGTGGGCCTGGTCCTCATGCGGGGCGTCCTGCGCGCCGACCAGGGCACGGTCAAGATGCGCGAGATCGCCGCTGCCATCCAGGAAGGGGCGGTGGCCTTCCTGCGACGCCAGTTCCGGGCCATCGGCATCGTGCTGGTCCCCCTGGCGGTGCTGATCTTCTTCACCGCCACCAAGGTGTCGCGCCCCGACGGCACCACGGCGCTGTCCTTCGGCGCCGCTGGCGGGTTCCGCGTCCTGTGCTTCCTGTTCGGGGCGACGCTGTCGGGGGCCACGGGCTTCATCGGCATGAGCCTGGCGGTGCGGGGCAACGTCCGCACGGCGGCGGCGGCCCGCGACGGCAAGCTGCCCGGTGCTCTCAAGGTGGCTTTCCGCACCGGCGCCATCACCGGGATGCTGTGCGTGGGGCTCGGCCTGCTGGGGGCGACGATCATCGTCTTCGCCTTCCAGAACACGGCCACGGCCGTGCTCGTCGGCTTCGGCTTCGGTGCCTCGCTCATCGCCCTGTTCATGCGTGTCGGTGGTGGGATCTTCACCAAGGCCGCTGACGTCGGTGCCGACCTGGTCGGCAAGGTCGAGGCCGGGATCCCCGAGGACGACCCCCGCAACGCCGCCACCATCGCTGACAACGTGGGCGACAACGTGGGCGACTGCGCCGGTATGGCCGCCGACCTGTTCGAGTCCTACGTCATCACCATCGTGGCCGCCATCATCCTGGGCTACGCCGCCTTCACCTCGCTCGGGGGATCGTTCGCCCACCACTCCGCCCGGGCCGTGGTGTTCCCGCTCATCGTCCCGGCCGTCGGGATCGTGGCCTCGGCCGTGGGTGTCTTCGTGGTCCGGGCCCGGGCCAAGGACAAGAGCGCCATGGCCCCCATCAACCGCGGGTTCTGGACCGCCGCCGCCCTGACGGTGCTCGGTGCCGGCCTCGTGGCCGGGCTCTACCTCCACTACATGAAGGCCTTCTACGCCGTGCTCACCGGCGTGGTCCTCGTCCTGGTGGCGAGCCAGATCACCGAGCACTTCACCTCCACCGAGCGCAACCCCGTGCACGAGATCGCCGAATCCACGCGCACCGGACCCGCCACCACCATCCTGGCCGGCATCAGCATCGGCCTCGAGTCCACGGTGTGGGCCATCATCGCCATCGCCCTGGCCATCGGGGTGTCGGTGTGGCAAGCCAACGGCAACATCGAGCTGACGCTGTACCTGGTGTCGCTGACGGGCATCGGCATGCTGTCCACGGCGGGCATGGTGGTGTCGGAGGACAGCTTCGGGCCGGTGTCGGACAACGCCGCCGGCGTGGCCGAGATGTCGGGCGAGTTCACCGGTGAGGCCGAGCGCGTCATGGTCAGCCTCGACGCCGTGGGCAACACCACCAAGGCCATCACCAAGGGTGTGGCCATCGGCTCGGCCGTCATCGCCTCGGTGTCGTTGTTCGGCTCCTTCGTGGAGACCATCGTGACCCAGCTCGGCCTGCACGTCAGCGCGGCCAAGCTGTTCAGCATCCCGCAGACGCAGATCAACGTGTCGCTGCCGACCACCTTCATCGGCCTGCTGATCGGCGGTTCGGTGGCCTTCCTCTTCTCGTCGCTCGCCATCCGGGCCGTCGGCCGCTCGGCCGGAACGGTGGTGCACGAGGTGCGCCGCCAGTTCCGCGAGCACCCCGGCATCATGGACTACACCGAGAAGCCGGAGTACGGGCGGGTCATCTCCATCTGCACCGCCGCGGCCCAGCGCGAGCTCGTCACGCCGGCGCTGCTGGCCGTGCTCACGCCGGTGATCGTGGGCTTCGGCATCAACTACTTCGCCCTGGGGGCGTTCCTGGCCGCGGCCATCCTCACCGGCCAGCTCATGGCCAACTTCCTGTCGAACTCCGGTGGTGCCTGGGACAACGCCAAGAAGTACATCGAGGACGGCCACGAGGGGGGCAAGGGGTCCGATGCGCACAAGGCGGCCGTCATCGGCGACACCGTGGGCGACCCCTTCAAGGACACCGCCGGCCCCGCCCTCAACCCGCTCATCAAGGTGATGAACCTGGTGTCGCTGCTCATCCTCCCGGCCGTCATCACCCTGCGGCACCACACCGGGGCCCGGCTCGGCATCGCCGGCGGGGCGCTCGTCGTGCTGGCCGGGGCCGTCGCCTTCTCCAAGCGCAAGTCCGAGGGCTTCGGGGCCGAGGAGGAAGCACCCGCAGGGGTGGCCCCGGTCGAGGTGGCCCCGGCCGCCGCGGCGGAGGCCTGAGAGGGAGCGCGCCGGCGGGTGATCGCCTGGTCAGGGCGACCGCGGGCGCATTTTCCCGCCGGGCGCTGTTGACATCGGCGGTCCCCGCCCCCACGCTCAGGACCGACATGCCAGCCTCCACCCGCTCCCAGACGGCCCGCACCGCACCGGCCGGCAAGCCGCTCGTCATCGTCGAGTCGCCGGCCAAGGCCCGCACCATCGGTGCCCTGCTCGGGTCGGGCTTCGTGGTGGAGTCGTCGGTGGGGCACATCCGTGACCTGCCCCGGCGGGCCGACGAGGTCCCGATCGCCCTCAAGGGCGAAGGGTGGGCCCGGCTGGGGGTGGACGTGGACAACGGCTTCAAGCCGCTGTACGTGGTGGCGCCGGAGAAGAGGTCGGTCGTCACCCGGCTCAAGTCGCTGCTCAAGGACGCGAGCGAGGTCTACCTGGCGACGGACGAGGACCGCGAGGGCGAGTCGATCGCCTGGCACCTCACCGAGGTGCTGTCCCCCCGGGTGCCGGTGAAGCGGATGGTCTTCCACGAGATCACCGCCTCGGCCATCGCGCGGGCGGTGGAGGAGTGGCGCGACCTGGACCGGCGTCTCGTCGACGCCCAGGAGGCGCGCCGCATCCTCGACCGGCTGTACGGGTACGAGGTGTCGCCCGTGCTGTGGAAGAAAGTCATGCCCCGCCTTTCCGCCGGCCGGGTGCAGAGCGTCGCCACCCGCATGATCGTGGAGCGCGAGCGGGCCCGCATGCGGTTCCGCGACGCCACCTGGTGGGACCTCGAGGGCACCTTCGACTCCGGCGGGCAGCCCTTCGTGGCCACCCTGGTGGCGGTGGGCGGCACGGCTGTGGCCACCGGGCGTGACTTCAACGAGACGGGCCAGCTCACCCGGCGCGACGCCGTGCTCCTGGGCGAGGCCCAGGCCGTGGGCATGGCCGAAGGCCTCGCCGGGCAGCCCTTCACGGTGCGGGCCGTCACCGAGCGGCCCTACCGCCGCTCCCCGGCGCCGCCGTTCATGACGTCCACCTTGCAACAGGAAGCCAGCCGCAAGCTGCGCTTCGGGGCCCAACGCACCATGCAGGTGGCCCAGCGCCTGTACGAGCAGGGGTGGATCACCTACATGCGCACCGACTCGACCACCCTGTCCGACGAGGCCCTGGCCGCCTCCCGGTCCCAGGCCGCGGCGCTGTACGGGCCCGACTACGTGCCGGCCGCACCCCGGCGCTACGAGCGCAAGGTGAAGAACGCCCAGGAGGCGCACGAGGCCATCCGCCCCGCGGGCGAGGTGTTCCGCACGCCGGACGAGGCCGGCGGCGTCTTGCACGGCGACATGCTCCGGCTCTACGAGCTCATATGGAAGCGCACGGTGGCGTCGCAGATGGCCGACGCCACGGGGACGAGTGCCCAGGTGCGCCTGGCCGGTACGCCGGCCGGGGGGACGGCGGCCGACGAGGCGGAATTCGCGGCGTCGGGCACCGTCATCCGCTTCCCCGGCTTCCTGCGCGCCTACGTCGAGGGATCTGACGACCCCGACGCCGAGCTGGCCGAGCGCGAGGTGCAGCTGCCGGCGCTGGCCGAGGGCGACTCCCCGTCGGCCACGGCCATCGAGCCCCGCTCCCACACCACCCAGCCTCCGGCCCGCTACACCGAAGCCTCGTTGGTGAAGGCGCTCGAGGACCTCGGGGTGGGCCGGCCCTCGACCTACGCCAGCATCCTCGGGACCATCCAGAACCGCGGCTACGTGTGGAAGAAGGGCACGGCCCTGGTGCCGTCGTTCACGGCCTTCGCCGTCGTCGGCCTGCTCGAGCGGTACTTCGGCGACCTGGTCGACTACGGCTTCACCGCCGCCATGGAGAACGACCTCGACGACATCGCCGAGGGCCAGCAAGAGGCGCTGCCGTGGCTGACGCGCTTCTACTTCGGCGGGCCCGCCGGTCCGGGGGCCGCGGCGCACCCCGGGGGCAACGGCAACCGTCTCTCGGTGGCGGCCGGCGACGGGCACGTGCGGCGGGGCCTCAAGGAGGAGGTGGCCGCCCACCTGGGGGAGATCGACGCCCGCGAGGTCAACTCCATCCCCATCGGCGTGGACGACGCCGGTGCGCCCATCGTGGTGCGGGTCGGGCGCTACGGGCCGTACCTCCAGCGCGGCGAGGACCGGGCCGCGGTGCCCGAGGACCTCCCGCCCGACGAGCTCACGGCGGCGCGGGCCCAGGAGCTCCTGGCGGCGCCGTCGGGTGACCGGTCGCTCGGCCCCGATCCCGACACCGGGCTCGACGTCCTCGTCCGCTCCGGGCGCTTCGGCCCCTACATCCAGCTCGGTCCCGCTGTCGACGGGGGTGACCGGCCCCGCACGGCGTCGCTGTTCCGGACCATGACCCCCGAGACGGTCACCCTGGCGGAGGCGCTCGAGCTGCTGCGCCTGCCCCGGACCGTCGGCACCGACCCGTCGTCGGGTGAGGAGATCCAGGCACTCAACGGCCGGTTCGGGCCCTACGTCAAGAAAGGCACCGACACCCGCAGCCTCGACACCGAGGAGCAACTCCTGGCCGTGACGCTCGACGAGGCGCTGGCACTGTTCGCCCAGCCCAAGGCCCGCCGGGGCCGGGCGTCGGCCACGCCCCTGCGCGAGCTGGGCGACGATCCCGAGTCGGGGGGCCCGGTGGTGGTGCGGTCGGGACGCTTCGGGCCCTACGTCACCGACGGCACCACCAACGCATCGCTGCGCAAGGGCGACGAGCCCGAGACCATCACCATCGAGCGCGCCGCCGAGCTGTTGGCCGACCGTCGTGCCGCCGGACCACCGGCCAAGCGCGCCGGCCGGAGCGCCAAGGCTGCCAAGACGACGAAGAAGGCGGCCAAGTCCTCGAAGGCGGCCACCAAGACAGCCAAGAAGACGGCCAAGAAGACGGCCAAGAAGACGGCCAAGAAGACGGCGAAGAAGGTCACCGCGTCCGGCAGCGCGACGACGAGCGGGCCGACCACGCCGGTGCTGCGCACACCCGACGACGAGTGAGCGGGCGCGGCCGGTTGATCGCCCTGGAAGGGGTGGACGGCAGCGGCAAGTCGACGCACGCCCGGCTGCTGGCCGAATCGATCGGAGCCCTGTCGACGGCCGAGCCAGGGTCCACCGACCTCGGGACGCGGTTACGTTCGCTGCTCCTCGACGCCGATCTCCCGCCCATGTCGCACCGGGCCGAGGCGCTCCTCATGGCGGCCGACCGGGCCCAGCACGTCGACGAGGTGGTGCTGCCCGCGCTCGAGGCCGGGCGGTGGGTGGTGACCGAGCGGTTCTCGGGGTCGACGCTGGCCTACCAGGGCTACGGACGGGGTCTCGACCTGGGGGGGCTCGAACGCCTGGTGTCGTGGGCCTCGGGGGGGCTCGCCCCCGACCTCACGGTGCTGCTCGACGTGCCGCTCCACGAGGCGCGGCGGCGGATGGAACGCGGCCGACCCGACCGCCTCGAACGGCTCGACGGCGCTTTCCACGAGCGGGTGCGGGCCGGGTACCTGGCCCTGGCCGCCGCCGACCCCGACGGGTGGGTGGTGATGGACGGCACCGGGGACGCCGCCACGGTGGCGCACGAGCTGGAGGCGGTGGTGCTGGCGCGGCTCGGCCCCGCCCCGGCCGGGGCCCGGTGAGACCCGCCCCGCCCATCGCCACCGGGGGCGCGCCCGTCCCCGGGCTGCGCCCGTGACCGACGCGCAGCACGCCGACGCCGACGAGGCCGTGCCGGTGGCGTCGCTCTTCGCCGGGGTGGTGGGCCAGTCCGACGCCGTGGGCCAGCTCCGAGCGGCCGGCCGGCGCCCGGTGCACGCCTACCTGCTGGTGGGCCAGCCCGGTCTGGGCCAGCGCACCCTGGTGCGCGCTTTCGCCGCCGCCCTGTTGTGTCCCCGGGGCGGGTGCGGCCACTGCGACGTGTGCCGCCGGGCGCTGTCCGGCATCCACCCCGACCTGGTGGAGGTGGAGCGGTCCGGTGCCTTCGTGAGCGTGGACGACGCCCGCGGTGTNGTCCGCCTGGCCCAGCGCCGCCCCCTCGAAGGGCATCGTCAGGTGATCACCGTCTCCGACATCCACCTTGCCCGCCTGGCCGCCCCGGTCCTGTTGAAGACGCTCGAGGAGCCTGCCGGCGACACGGTGTTCGTGCTCCTCGCCGACGTGGTCCCCGCCGAGCTGGCCACCATCGCCAGCCGCTGCGTGCGCATCGAGCTGCGACCCCTGCCGCCGGCGGAGATGCAGCGCTGGTTGGAGGGCGAGGGGATGGGGGCGCAGCTCGCAGCCGAGCTGGCAGAGGCCGCCGGGGGCAGCGTCGACCGGGCCCGCCTGCTCGCCGACGACGCCGGCTTCGCCGAGCGCCGCGCCCTGTGGCGCTCGGTGCCGTCGCGCCTCGACGGCACGGGGACGGCGGCCGCCTCGCTGGCCGGTGAGCTGCTGGCGGCGGCGGACGAGGCCGTCGAACCGCTGCGGGCCCGGCACCGCACCGAGATGGAGGTGCTCGGCTCGGAGGCCGAACAACGAGGTGAGCGGGGCGTGGCGCGTCGCAAGGAGGTCGAGGACCGGCACAAGCGTGAAGAGCGCCGGTGGCGGACCGACGAGCTGCGGGCCGGCTTCGCCGTGCTGGCCGCGGCCTACCGCGACCGACTGGTGGTGGCGGCGGGCGCGGGACGGACCGGCGCACCGCCGTCGGGACGTCCGGAGGATCGCGTGCGGGAGCTGGCCGGGGCCGTCACCGTGGTCGAGCGGTCCTCGGCCGAGCTCGTGCGCAATCCGAACGAGTCTCTGCTCTTGGAAGCGCTCCTCGTGCGTCTGTCCGCCGTCACCGGGTGAGCCCGACGGCGGGGACGGAACGCCGACGTCGTTCAGGTAGCCTGACCGGCCGCGTCAAACCGTTGCCTGGGTAGCTCAGCTGGTAGAGCAGCGCATTCGTAATGCGCAGGTCAGGGGTTCGAGTCCCCTCCCAGGCTCTCCCCAAGTTCGACTGACCTCAGTCGGCCGGGCGCTCGGTTGGCGACAGGACGGAGTCCGTGGAAACTGATCCTTCTCGCCCCGGGCGTGCTCAGACGACGTCGCTTGCCGATGGATGAGACCTGTCGCCCATGTCAGGTTCGAATGATCCGTGGGCCGTCGTCGGATGCGGCCTTGACAAGGATCTCTGTAACCCTATACTTACCGTAAGTTATGACTTACATATCGGCATTGGCAGCGCTGGGCGATCCGACGAGGAGGGCGATCTTCGAACACCTCGCTGAGAACCCCTCGCCGGTCGGTGTCCTGGCGGAGCGTCTGCCCGTGAGCCGACCGGCGGTATCCCAGCATCTCAAGGTGTTGAAGGATGCAGGACTCGTCACCGATCACCGTGACGGAACGCGGCGCATCTACCGCCTCGACCCGCAAGGCATCGCCGAACTGCGCGACTACCTCGACAGGTTTTGGAGTACCGCCCTGGCTTCGTTCAAAGCCCGAGTCGAAAAGGTGGAGGGACTCTCGCATGCATGACTCGTCCAAGACTTCGGTGCAGACGTCGATCGTGGTGGAAGCCCCGATCGATCATGCATTCATGGTGTTCACCGAGGACATCGGAAGCTGGTGGCCGCCCGAACACCACATTCTTCAATCGGAGCTGGCTGAGATGGTCTTCGAGCCACGCCAGGGCGGACACGTGTACGACCGGGGAACGGATGGAAGCGAGTGCCGTTGGGCTCGCGTTCTCGTGTACGAACCCCCTGAGAGGGTCGTGTTCTCATGGGACGTCAGCCTGGCCTGGCAGATCGAGACTGACTCGACCAAGACGAGCGAGGTCGAGGTCCGCTTTCTGGCCGAGTCCCCACAGCGAACACGCGTCACGCTCGAACACCGCAACATTGACCACCATGGCGAAGGTTGGGAGCAGATGCGAGATGCCGTCGGGTCTCCCGAGGGTTGGGCTGTCGGACTCCAGAGGTTTGCGGCACGGCTTCATGGGGCACCAGAACCCAGTTCGTCATGAAGGGATTCGTGTTCCCGCCTCGTTCCCCCGCGCCCCGACTTCGCGAGTTGTCGTCCCGCCTGGGACGCCGAGTGTGAGCGTCCGCGGGGGTTGCCCGGTGGTGGTTAGTGGACTTCCTCGTGGACCGCGCTGGACGCGCCCTGCGCGTCGGTGACCTCACGGTCGAAGGTGTGGTGCCGGCTCCCCGCCGGACGCCGGGACGTGCCGAAGATGACCGACGAAGCGACGAGACCGACCGCGCCCACGACCATCAGGATGACGCCCACGGTGGAAGGGCGGAAGCCGTGCCCCTGGGCCGTCACTGCCCAGTACAGAACGGCACCGGCCGCAATCGACACGATGCTGAAGACCATTCCGGTCAGACCCATTTTCTGTGCCTCCATCTCGTAACCCCTGGCGTCGCAGCCGGGAGAGAAGGAAGCGGGGCTCCGTGACCTTCGCATCCCATCGTATCGCACGTGGTGTCCGATGCCTCTTCAGGTCTTCGTCGTGGTCCTCGCCGGAGGCGTCCAATTGGCGGGACCGTTCCCACGCTGTTCCAACAGGCGGGCGTCGACCAGCACGTCCAGCACCTCGCCGATGGTGCGTTCCCGGCCGATCTTCTCCGGCAGCGGCATGTGCGGTTGGATGCGGTAGCGGTTTCGACGCCCGTCCTTCTCTTTCACGACGTACCCGGCGGTGGACAGCTCGGTCACGATGCCGTAGGCGCTGCGTTCGGTGATGTCGAGCGTCACCGCGATGTCGCGCAGGCGAACCCCGGGGTCGTGGGCGATGCACACCAGGACACGCGCGTGATTGGTGAGGAAGCTCCACCCGGCCATGCCGAGAGTATAGGAGAAACGTTTCTAGAAGACAATTGCTAGTGATGGACTTCAGGAGTAGGGTGGTTGGCGTGCCCGGGCCTCACTCCCGCCAGTCGAGGTTCGGGATCGGGGGGGCCGGACGTCCATGGGGGTGACGGGGGGCATCCTCGTGGACGCTCCGCCTGGGGTCGGGGCCGACCGTCTCCACGGCGATGGCTCGCCCGAGACATGGATCTCCGACCGGAACCACTTGTGAGGACACGATGCACGACATGTCACCAACCTCCTGCCAGGGCACGGTCGTCGTCCACTGCGACGACGCCGTGACCTGCACCACCGACACCTGCCCGAAGGACCTGGGCAGGGGGATCTGGTTCAGCATCCATGCGACGTTCGTCCGTTGCCCCGAGACATCGGACCGTGGCCAGGGTTGTCCGGACTGCGGATTCCGGACCGTCGATGTCGGCACCGGTGTCGCCCGGGTGGCGTCCCACGGGCGTTGAGGGAGTCCTCGCCGGGTGCACCATGCTGCCCGGCCCGGGTGTCGGGCGCGCCCGAACCCGAGGGCGGAGGAGGGTTCGGGCGCAAGCCTGACGCTGGCGTTCCGAACTGCGGATTCGGGACACGGTCAGCCGGTTCTCAGCTTGAACGCGGTGCCGTCCTCACGCAAGGAAACCCTGGGTGAATTACCTGCGACGTGGCGGTGACGACCCGTGCCGGAACCCGGGTCCGAGACCGTCAGACGCCCAGGGCTCCGAAGCCGCAGCTCGTCACAGGATTCGCCGGTCCACCCGCTGGCGCCACAGCGGGTGAAGGCCGAGTGAAGACTGAACCAGTACGCCCGGGGCACGCTGTAGTGGCACGAAGCAGCAGTGCAGCTGACGGCCAGGTCCCTGTGCACGACGACCGTCCCCGGGCAGTCGGGAGCGAGCGGCATCGCGAGCCATTGGGCCGACCCTGCCGTCGGCGGCGCCTGGGTGAAGGCGGTGATCACCTGGCTCACTGCGCTCTCCGTTGCCTCGGCGATCAGCCGATCGTCACCGATGCCAGGAGGTGGTGCATCGTCCGCTCGATCGCGACCACGTTGAACGGCATGGGCACCACGGCGTTCGCCCCCGCCCACATGGAGCGGGCCCGTGCCCGCGGACTTGTGTCGTCGCTCAGGACGAGGATGGGGACCGTCGCCATCCGCCCGGTCGTCCGGAGCCGGGTCACCACGTCGGCGACATCCCCATCGAGACGCGCCGCATCCAGGACGACCAGGCAGAGGTGGCGCACCTCGCTGAGGCGGAGACCGGCCTGCGTGCTGTCGGCCACCAGAAGGCGCAGGGGCTTCCAGCGCCGTGCCATGCGGGAGAACAGGACCCGGTTCTCGGCGGAGCCGCTCACATAGAGGATCGGCCCCCGGCCGGCCCCGTTGGACGAGGGGTGCATGTGCCGGGAGCGATAGGGCCGAAGCTCGAGGACGGGCTCCGCCAGCCGTAGTCCCGGGCGTTGCGTGCTCTTTCCCGTTGTCCCCACGGGCCCTCAACGTACCGACCGAAGATGAACGGGCGGCGACGTACGGGTCAAGGGCGGGCGAACTCTTCGCAAAAATTTCCGGCGGAGTCCTCGATCCCCCTGGTCTCGACGCCGGGCCCGGCTGCCCGTTGGCCGCGAGTTGACCTTCTCTTGGACGTCCGGTGAGGGAGGGGAGCCACCATGGGGAAGCCAGGGGGGCCACCGGAAGTGCCGAAGGGTACGGGGGGCACCGAGGGGGGCACGTCGTCGAGACTCCGGTCCCGGCGACGCGCGGGCAGTACGGGGACGGGGGGGTCCGCGATGAGCATCACGATTCCGTCGAGCATCCGCAGGGGCGAGGACCGGGGGCGTCCCGGTCCCGGCGGCCACGGCCCCGTGGGGGCGCCGCCCGCCGTGGTGTACCTGGCAGCGGCCAGGAACACCTACGGCACCGTTCTGTACCGGCTGGCACTGCGCCGGCTGTCGGAAACCTGGCCGGGGGCCGTGGTCATGGACGCCGATGCCTGCGGGTTCGCCTCACGCGCCGACTGGCAGCTCCGGTGGCCGTTCATCTGCGAGGGCATCGACGGCCTCGTCGTGCTGTGCGAGAGCGACGGCACCGTCAGCCAGGACACCTTCCTCGAGCTGCGCGACGCCACCGACCTGGGCCTGCCGTGCTGGCTCGTGACCGACGACGGGGCGCTGGCGCCGGTCACGGTGGACAGCTTCCGCCTCCATGCCACGGGGACCCGCACCTCCCGGCGCTGGGCGCACGCCGAGGTCGTCCCCGGCACCTGACCGCCAAGGGGACGGCGGCGCGTCCCCGTGCCGCCACGGCGTCGCGGACCGGGGCGCCCTACCGTCGGCACACCCACTGGCTAGGGTGCTCGCATGGCCGATCGGCGTCGCTTCAGCGAGCTCGCCATGCCGCACATGCAGGCCCTCTATTCGGCTGCGCTGCGCATGACCCGGAATCCTGCCGACGCCGAGGACCTCGTGCAGGAGACGTTCCTGAAGGCCTATCGCGCCTTCGACCGCTACGAGGACGGCACCAACCTCAAGGCCTGGCTCTACAAGATTCTCACCAACACCTTCATCAACAGCTACCGGGCCGCCAAGCGCCGCCCGGAGAAGGCCGACGTGGAGGACATCGAAGATCTCTACATGTACCGCCGCATCGGGGACCTGCGGTCGGCCGGAGCCGGCCCGTCGGCGGAGGATGAGGTGTTCGGCCGCTTCACCGATGACGAGGTCAAGGAGGCCATCGAGTCCCTCCCCGAGGCGTTCCGCATCGCCGTGCTCCTGGCCGACGTGGAAGGTTTCTCCTACAAAGAGATCGCCGAGATCACCGAGGTGCCCATCGGCACCGTCATGAGCAGGATCCACAGGGGAAGAAAGGCCCTGCAGAAGGCGTTGCTGGACTTTGCGGTGGGGCGGGGCCTGGTCGGGTCCACCGAGTCCGGGCGTTAGCCTCCAGGTTGATGGGAGACCGCGAGATGGAGTCGGAAGAGCCCGGCGTCGACTGCAACGGGACGATCGAGCGGCTCTACCACTATCTGGACGGCGAGCTGACCGACGAGCGCCGCCAGGAGATCCGCCACCATCTCGACGAGTGCTCACCGTGCCTGGACGCCTTCGACTTCGAGGCCGAGCTCCGCCACGTCATCGCCAGCCGGTGCAAGGACCACGTCCCCGAGGCGCTGCGCCAGCGGGTCCACGACGCCCTCCGGGAAGAGGAGAAGCGGCACCGGTCCGACGCCTGAACCCGTCGCCATCGCCCGCCGCCCCGTTGCGGACGCCGGCGTCAGCGTGATGTGACGGCTCACGCCGCACCGTCCCCCACGAGCGTCATGCCGGTGGCGGGGAACCCCCCCGGGGTGCCGAGGGGCTGTGACCGGCCCGGTCCGGCGATGCACAACGGATGCACAACGCCGCCGTTCCTCCCTCAGCGCAACCCCGTCGGGGGTCGATAGGAAGCCGAACGACCGACGGCGGGAGGTAGAGGGGGCATGGACGAGCGCATCGAGAGCGGAGACCATTCGATCGGGGGCACGGCCTTCACGGGCTACGGGCGCCCGGCCCGCACCTTCGCCCAGGGGCGGGTGTGCGCCGAGCCCGGGTGCGACACCAAGTTGTCGATCTACAACGACGACGAGTACTGCTGCTTGCACCTGAGCCCGAGCACCCCCCGGCTGCGAGGCAAGAAGATCGCCTGACCGGGCGGGTACACCTCAGCGCTCCCTACACTGGGGGCCGTGACCAGCCCGGTGTCGTGGGAAGTGGCCCAGCGCGTCGCCACGTGGGTGGGGTCGCGGGGGTCGCTGTTCGGCCCGCCCGGCGCCGGCACGCTCGACGCCGCCACCACCGCCCAGCTCGAGGCGGACTTCTCCGAGGCCACCACCCGGGCCGAGGGGCTCGTGGTGGCGGCCACGGGCCTGCGCCCCGCCACCGGGTCGGCCGGCGCGCTGGTGGTCGACCGGGCGGGGTGGGTGCGCGCCAACCTGTCGTCGTTCCGGCGCCTGCTCGAGCCCGTCCTGGAGCAGCTGCAGACGACCTCGCTGCGGGGGCCGCTGTCGGGGGCCGCCGGTCAGGTCACCGGCGCCCAGCTCGGCCTGGTCCTGGGGTGGATGGCAACACGGGTGCTGGGTCAGTACGACCTTCTGCTGGCCGAGGGTGACGACACCGGCGGCGTGGTGTCGTACGTGGGGCCGAACGTCGTGGCCCTCGAACGCCGGCACGGTTTCCCGACCCAGCAGTTCCGACTGTGGATCGCGCTGCACGAGGTCACGCACCGGTGCCAGTTCACCGGTGTCCCGTGGTTGCGGTCCCACTTCCTCTCCCTGGTCGACCAGGCCATGTCGGGGATGGCGCCCGACCCCCGGCGCTTCGCCGAGGCGCTGCGGCGGGCGGCGTCGTCGGTGCGGGCCGGGCGCAACCCGCTCGAGGAGGCGGGCATGCTCGGCCTGGTGGCGCCGCCCGAGCAGCTCGAGGTGATCGGGCGGATCCAGGCCATGATGAGCCTGCTCGAGGGGCACGGGGACGTCACCATGGACCGGGCCGGCGCCGACGCCGTGCCCGACGCCGCCTGGTTCTCACGCGTGCTGCGCGAGCGCCGCCGCCGGGCCAGCCTCCCGGCGCGGCTGTTGCAGCAGCTCATGGGGATCGACGCCAAGCTGCGCCAGTACGAGATGGGGGAGCGTTTCATCCACGCCGTGGAGGCGGTCGGCGGGCCTGACCTCCTGGCCCGGGTGTGGGAGGGGCCGGAGATGCTCCCCACCATGGAGGAGATCCGCCACCCCGAGACATGGGTGGCGCGCGTCGGCCCCGCTCGGCTCGCCACCGGCTGATGCACGGAGGACCCGGCGCCGCGGCGGGCACCATGTCCACCGGGAGCGGCAACGGGCCCACCCCGGCCGACGCCGGTAGCGCCGCCCTGCTCGGGCGGTGCACGTTCCCGCCGCCCGGCACGGCACTGTCGTGCGCCGTGTCCGGAGGGGCCGACTCTTTGGCGCTGCTGGCCCTGGCGGTGGCGGCGGGCTGTGACGTCACGGCCGTGCATGTCGACCATGGCATCCGGCCCGGCGGGTCGACGGAGGCGGCGGTGGTGGCCGACGCGGCGGCTCGTCTCGGTGCCCGCTTCCGAGGCGAGCGGGTGGTGGTGGCGCCCGGCCCCAACCTCGAGGCCCGGGCCCGCTCCGCCCGCCTCGGGGTCCTGCCGCCGGGGTCGGCCACCGGCCACACCATGGACGACCAGGCCGAGACGGTACTCGTGAACCTGCTGCGGGGAGCCGGCCTCGACGGCCTGGCCGGGATGCGACCCGGCCCGGCCCACCCCCTGCTGGCCCTGCGCCGGGCCGAGACCCACGCCCTGTGCGCCGCCCTCGACCTCGTGCCCGTGGTGGACCCGAGCAACGCCGACCGCCGCTTCGTGCGCAACCGCATCCGCCACGAACTGCTCCCCCTGGCCTGCGCCGTGGCGGGGCGCGACATCGTGCCGGTGCTGGCCCGCCAGGCGGGGGTGCTGGCCGACGAGGCCGAGCTGCTCGACAGCCTGGCCGCCGCCGTCGACGCCACCGACGCCGCCGTGCTGGCCGCCGCACCCGGCCCGCTGGCCCGCCGTGCCACCCGGCGCTGGCTGCAGGGGTCGGCTGCCCATCCCCCCGATCTGGCCGCCGTGGAACGGGTCCTGGCCGTGGCCCGGGGCGCGGCGGTGGCCACCGAGGTGGCCCCCGGGGTGCGCGTGCGGCGGTCGCGTGGCTCGCTGTCGTCGGCGCCGGTCGCACCGAGGGCGTCCGGTAGTGTCGGCGGCCGATGAGCGAGGGGGGCGCGGTGCACAGGCCGGCACAGCGGTGACGGCGGACCGCTGGCGCGACCACCCCGACCTGGGCGCCGTGGTCGTGTCCGAGGAGGCCCTGCGGACGCGGGTGGCCGAGCTCGGGGACCAGCTCACCGCCGAGTACGAGGACCGCCCCCCGTTGCTGGTGGGCGTGCTCAAAGGCGCCTTCGTGTTCATGAGCGACCTGGCCCGCGCCATCCGCCTCCCGGTGGAGGTGGACGTCATGGCGGTGGCGTCGTACGGATCGGCCACCACCACGAGCGGCGTGGTGCGCATCGTGAAGGATCTCGACTCCGACCTCACCGACCGCCACGTCCTGGTGGTGGAGGACATCGTCGACAGCGGGCTCACCTTGTCGTACCTGCGTCGCAGCCTGCTCGCCCGGCAGCCCGCCAGCCTCGAGGTGTGCGCCCTGCTCGTCAAAGAGGGTCGGCAGCGGGCCCGGCTCGACCTTCGCTACGTCGGGTTCCACATCCCCCCCGACTTCGTGGTGGGGTACGGGCTCGACGTGGCCGAGCGCTACCGCAACGTGCCGGACATCCGCGTGTACCAGGGCTCCGTCCCGGTCGACTGAGGATCGCACCGTGACCGTGGACAGCGCCCGCGTGCAGCGGCTGGTGGCCGAGCTGCTGGCCGCCATCGGCGAGGACCCCGGGCGCGAGGGCCTGGCCGCCACGCCCCAGCGCGTGGCGGCGATGTACGAGGAGCTGTTCGCCGGTATCGACGACGACCCCGGTCGGTACCTCACGGTCACCTTCGCGGCCGAGCACGACGAAATGGTGATGGTGCGCGACATCCCCTTCGCCTCGCTGTGCGAGCACCACATGGTGCCCTTCATCGGCAAGGTCCACGTGGGCTACATCCCCGGCGACGACGGCCGGGTCACCGGCCTGTCCAAGCTGGCCCGCCTGGTCGACGGCTTCGCCCGGCGCCTGCAGGTCCAGGAGCGCATGACGACGCAGATCGCCGACACCCTGGAGCGGGTGCTCGCCCCCCGCGGTGTGCTGGTGGTGGTCGAGGCCGAGCATCTGTGCATGTCGATGCGGGGCGTGAAGAAACCCGGCACCCTGACCATCACCTCGGCCGTGCGCGGCTTGTTCCGGGACGACCCCCGCACGCGCGCCGAGGCCATGGAATTCGTGCACGGCCGCTGAGCGCGGCCGCTCTAACCTACGACGCCATGCAGCCGGCGGTGATGGGCGTGCTCAACGTCACGCCCGATTCGTTCTCCGACGGCGGCTGCTACCTCGACCACGAGGCGGCGGTGGCGCACGGCCTCGACATGGCCCGGCAGGGCGCCTCCCTCGTCGACGTGGGGGGCGAGTCGAGCCGGCCCGGGGCGCGGCCCGTGCCCGAGGCCGAAGAGCTGCGCAGGGTGGTGCCCGTGGTCCGGGCCCTCGCCCCGCACGTGCGGGTGTCGATCGACACCGTGAAGCCGGTCGTGGCCGCCGCCGCCGTGGAGGCGGGGGCGAGCCTGCTCAACGACATCTCGGGCTCGCTCTGGCCGGTGGCAGCCGAGCTGGGCGTGGGGTGGGTGGCCATGCACATGCAGGGCACGCCCCCCACCATGCAGGCCGACCCCAGCTACGAGGACGTGGTGGCCGAGGTGTACGGCTTCCTACGGGCCCGGGCGGCCGACGCCGTGGCGGCGGGGGTCGGCGAGGTGTGGGTCGACCCCGGCATCGGCTTCGGCAAGACCACGGCGCACAACCTGAGCCTGCTTCGCCACCTGCCAGAGCTGGTGTCGATGGGGTACCCGGTATTGGTGGGGACGAGCCGCAAGGGCTTCCTCGGCCGCCTGGCGCCGGGCCCCGACGGGGCCCCTGCCCGCGCCGACGAGCGGTTGCCGGGCTCGATCGCCACCACCACGTGGGCCATGCTCTCCGGCGCCTCTATGGTGCGGGTGCACGACGTGGCGAGCACGGTGCAGGCCGCCGTCCTGCTGGGGTGCACGCGCCTCGGGATGGCGGCCCCGGGCGGGGCCGGGTCGAGCGGCGGCCGGGCGTCCGGCCCGGGACACAGGTGAGGCGACCGGTGCGAGGGGAAGGCGACCAGTGAAGGGGAAGTGGGCGGCGGGGATCCCCCCGCGCAACTTCACGTGGGTGGTGAAGGACCAGCTGGCGGTGAGCGAGCGGCCCGGGGGGTTCGCCCCGCACCACCGGCGCGTCCGCCGTCAGGAGGAGATCATCTGGTTGCGGGTGCAGGGTTTCAACCGGGTGGTGTCGCTGCTCCCCTCCCCCCACAACCTGGCCGCCTACGACGAAGGGGAGCTGGTGTGGTCGCACTTCCCGCTCTCCCCCACCGGCGACGTGCGTGAGACGCTGCTCGAGCTGTTTCGCAGCCTGGACGGGTGGCTGAGGGCGAGCGAGCGCGTCCTGCTGCACCAAGAGGAGCTGGGCGACCGTCTCATGGGGGTCGTGGCCGGGTACCTGCTGTGGAGCGGCCGACTCCCGGGCGGCCCCCAGTCCATCAACGCCGTGGAGCGCCTCATCGGCCACCAGATGGGCCCACCGGGGCGCGACATGGTGGCCCGGGCCGCCGAGCTGGTCCCCGGCGGGTGAGCCGGGGGCCGGTGCCGTGACGGGCGCCGGGCCCGCCGTCCCCGACCGGATCGAGGTGCGGGGCCTGCGCCTCGACGCCGTGCACGGGGTGCTCGAGGTGGAACGCAGCACCCCGCAGCCGTTCGAGGTCGACCTCGACATCTACCTCGACACGTCGACGGCCGCGTCGAGCGACGACCTGGCCGACACCGCCGACTACGCAGCCGCGGTCGAGTCGGCCGCCGCCGTGATGGGTGGTCCGCCGCATCGCCTGGTCGAGTCCCTCGCCGGCGCCATCGCCACCGCCGTGCTCGGCGACGGTCGCATCGGGGCCGTCACGGTGACGGTGCGCAAGCTGCGACCCCCGGTGTCCCATGCCGTCGCCTCGACGGGCGTGCGGGTCCACCGCACCCGCCCCGGGGCGGGGCGCCCCACCCCCTGAGATGCGGGCCTTCGTGGGCATCGGCTCCAACCTGGGCGAGCGCCAGGACCACCTGCGCACCGCCGTGGCAGGCCTGCCCGACGTGGTGGCGGTGTCCCAGGTCTACGAAACCGAGCCGGTGGGGGGACCGCCGGGCCAGGGCCCCTACCTGAACGTGGTGGTGGAGCTCGACACCGCCTTGACGGCGCGCCAGATCCTGGAGGTGGCCCGGCGGCTCGAGGCCGGAGCGGGGCGGCTCCGGACGGTGCGCCACGGCCCGCGCACCCTGGATGTGGATGTGCTCCTCGTGGGCGAGGCCGTGGTCCACGAGGACGATCTCGAGGTGCCCCACCCCCGCATGTGGCAGCGGCGGTTCGTGGTCGAGCCGTTGTCGGAGCTGGCTCCGGAGCTCGTCCCCCCCGAGGTGCGGGAACGGGCTGGTGGTGTGGTGCGGGCCATAGGTAGACTGGCCGGGTACTAATCCGATCGCCTGACGCGACCGGCACCCGCACGGCGGGGCTGGAGCGCAGAAAGGGGTCTGGTGACAACTGTCCGACTCATCGGTCCGGGCCGGGCCGGTCGTTCTCTTGCGGCAGCCCTGGTCGACGCCGGCCATGACGTCAGGGGAGTGCTGTCGCGTCACGACGACCTGGCCGGTGCCGCCGCCGGCGTGGACGTGCTCGTCGTGGCCACCCCCGACTCGGTCATCGCCGAGGTGGCGTCGGCCGTGACACCGGTGACGGGCACGGTGGTGGTCCACCTTTCGGGGGCGCTCGGCCTCGACGTCCTGGCCCCGCACCCCCGGCGGGCGTCGCTGCACCCGCTCGTGCCGCTGCCGTCGGCCGAGGTGGGCCGGGTCAGGTTGCGCAGCGGCATCACCTTCGCCGTGGCCGGCGACCCCGTGGCCGCATCGCTGGCCGCGTCGCTCGGCGGCACGACCGTGGTGGTGGCCGACGAGGACCGGGCCGTCTACCACGCCGCGGCGTGCGTGGCCGCCAACCACCTGGTGGCGCTCATGGGCCAGGTGCAGCGCCTGGCGGCGTCGGCCGGCCTCGGCCTGGACGCGTTCGTGGGCCTGGCCCGGGCCGCGCTCAACGACGTCGCCGACCTCGGTCCGGCCGCCGCCCTCACCGGCCCGGCGGCCCGGGGCGACGAGGCCACCGTGCAACGGCACCGCGCCGCGCTGGACCCGGGCGAGCTCCCCGCCTACGACGCCGGCGTGGCGCTGGCCCGGCGCCTGGCCGCCGGCCGGCCGGTGGAGGGTGAGGCCCCGAGGCCGGCGACCGCCACGACCACCGCACCCGCTCCGACCACCGCACCCGCTCCGACCACCGCACCCGCTCCGACAGTCGGGCCGGCGGTGCGCCGCGCCTCGTCGTCGGGCCCCACCGTCGCCGGTTCCGCATCGACCCAGCGCGTCCGGGCGGCACGGGTGGTGCACTCGGCGCGCGAGTTCGCCGACGCCCTCGACGCCGAGCGCGCCGTGGGCCGGCGGGTGGGCCTCGTGCCCACCATGGGCGCGCTGCACGCCGGGCACCGCTCCCTCGTGGCCCGGGCCGCGGCCGAGTGCGACGTGGTGGCGGTGACGGTGTTCGTGAACCCGCTCCAATTCGACGATCCGGCCGACCTCCGGGCCTATCCCCGTGACCTCGACGGCGACGTGGGGCTGGCCTGCGACGCCGGCGCATCGGTGGTGTTCGCCCCGACCGTCGAGGAGATGTACCCCGGCCACCCCGACCCGGTGGCCACGATCGTCCACGTGGACGGTGTCGGCGACGGCCTCGAGGGAGCGTCGCGCCCCGGGCACTTCGACGGGGTGGCCACGGTGGTGGCCAAGCTCTTCTCGTTGTCGGGCCCGTGCCGGGCCTACTTCGGTGACAAGGACTTCCAGCAGCTGGCCGTGGTCCGCCGCATGGTGGCCGATCTCTCCCTGCCGGTGGAGATCGTGGGGTGCCCGACGGTGCGCGAGCCCGACGGGCTCGCCCTCTCCAGCCGCAACCGCCGGTTGTCGCCGACCGAGCGCGCCGCCGCCGCCGCCCTGCACCGGGCGCTGCGGGCCGGGCGCGCCTGCATCGACCGGGGCGAGCGCGACCCCGAGCGGGTACGTGCCGCCATGACGGCGGTGCTGGTGGCGGAGCCGCTGGTGGCACCCGACTACGCGGTGGCGGTCGATCCCGCCACCTTGCGGTGCCCGCCCGTGCTGGCGGGCGACGTCCGACTGCTCGTGGCGGCCGGCGTGGGGTCGGTCCGGCTGATCGACAACGAAGGGGCGTCGGCACCGCCCGGCGACCGTGCACCGCGCCTCGTGTTGGCGAACGTCGGAGAGGAGCGCTGAGGATGCGCCGGCGCATGATGAAGTCCAAGATCCACCGGGCCACGGTGACCGACGCCAATCTGGACTACGTCGGGTCCATCAGCCTCGATCCCGAGCTCATGACCCGGGCCGACATCCTCGAGTACGAGCAGGTGACCGTGCTCGACATCGACAACGGGGCCCGGTTCGAGACCTACGCCATCGTCGGCGGCCCGGGCGAGGTGTGCCTGAACGGCGCCGCGGCCCGGCTGGTCCAGCGCAACGACAAGGTCATCGTGATCACCTATGCCGACTACGAGGCGGCTGAGCTCGAGGGCTTCGAGCCCACCGTCGTGCACGTGGACGCCGCCAACGCGGTGATCGACCTGTCGACGGCGGGGCTCCGGGCCGAGTTGAGCCAGGCCGTGTCGGGCTGAGCTCCCGACCCGCGCCCACGCCTCCGAGCGACACCGTGGTGCGGCTCGACGTCCTCGTCCTCGGCTCGGGCGTGGCCGGCCTGTCCGCCGTCGTCCGCCTGGCCACCCCCGAGCTGCGGGTGGGCGTCCTCACCAAGGCCGACCTGGCCGGGTCGGCGACGCGCTGGGCCCAGGGCGGGATCGCCGCCGCCGTAGGGGGAGACGAGGACTCCGCCGACCTCCACCTGGCCGACACCCTGGCGGCGGGTGCCGGGCTGTGCGACGTGGACGCCGTCCGGGTCCTGGTGGACGAGGGCCCGGGCCGGGTCGACGAGCTGATCGCCCTGGGGGCGGTGTTCGACCGCGAGGCCGGCGGGTCCCTCGCCCTGGCGCGCGAGGGGGGGCACTCCACGGCCCGGGTGCTCCACGCCGGCGGCGCCGCCACCGGGGCCGAGGTGGAGCGGGCCCTCGTGGCGGCCGTGCGCCGCAGCGCCGCCGCCGTCCTCGAGCAGTGGTTCGCCGTCGACCTGGTGATCGAGGGTGGTCGCTGCGTGGGCGTCGTGGCCCTCGATCCCACCGGGCGCCCACAGGTGGTCCGGGCCGGCCAGGTGGTCCTGGCCACCGGGGGGGCGGGGCAGCTCTACTCGGTGACCACCAACCCCCCCGAGGCCACCGGGGACGGCATCGCCATGGCCCTGCGGGCGGGCGTGCCCGTGGCCGACGTCGAGTTCTTCCAGTTCCACCCGACAGCCCTGCACCACCCGGCCATGCCCCGGCCGCTGCTGTCCGAGGCGCTGCGGGGGCACGGCGCCCTGNTGCGCGACGCCGACGGCGCCCAATTCGTGGACGAGCTGGCCCCGCGCGACGTCGTGAGCCGGGCCATGGCGGACCGCATGGCCGCCCAGGGCGTCGAGCACCTGTGGCTGGACGCCACCGACCTCGAGTCCTTCGACGCCCGGTTCCCCACCGTGGCGGCCTCGCTGCACGCGGCGGGACTCGATCCGGCCGTGGACTGGCTGCCCATCGCCCCGGCGGCCCACTACGTGTCGGGAGGCGTGGTCAGCGACCTCGACGGGGCGAGCGCCCTCCCCGGGTTGTGGGTGGCGGGGGAGGCGGCCTGCACCGGCGTGCACGGAGCCAACCGCCTGGCCTCGAACTCGCTGCTCGAGGGGATGGTGTTCGGGGCGCGGCTGGCCGAGGCCATCGCCGCCGGGCGCGACGGCCCGACCCCCACGGGCGCCATGCGGGCGTTGCTGGGCGGGCCCGGGGACGACATCGGCTGCGTGGGCGTGGACGACACCGGCGCCGTCCCACCGGTCGGCGTCGACGCCGCAACCGTGGACGACGGGACCGACGGGGACGTGGGCAAGCTCCGGGACCGGCTCCAGCGGGCCATGACCGACGGGGCCGGTGTCCTGCGCTCACCGGGGTCGCTGGCGGCCGCCGGCACCGAGATCTCCGCCGTGGCCGGCGCCGTGGCGTCCCTCGGCCCCGGCCGTCCGGCGGGGGAGCTCGCCAACCTCGTCACCGTGGCCCGTGCCCTGCTGGGGGCGGCCGACGTCCGCCAGGAGACGCGCGGGGCGCACGCCCGGCGCGACCATCCCCGCGCCGAGCCCCGGTGGCGGTGCCGGCTGGTCCA
>JGI12269J14319_10000338_pt1 | contig 44279 bp, 41 predicted proteins | sample PeaSoiSIISIP2007_FD_14319 | JGI IMG/M metagenome (IMG submission 14319)
CGGTCTCCGACGGGATGCTGTACGCTCCCAAGTTATCGACGCGCTTGAAGCGCAAGAGATAAAGGAGACCGGCAATGAAGAAGATTAGCACTGTAGCGAGGAAGCAGAGCAGGAATTTTTCCGAACAGAGGCTGACGATCGGATTGGACCTGGGCGATCGTTCGAGCTGGTATTGCGTGTTGGATGAACACGGCGAAGTAGTGCTGGAGCAGAAGCTGGGCACCACTCCGAAAGCGCTGAAGGCAGGGTTCGGCGGAATGCCGCGCAGCCGGATCGCGCTGGAAACCGGGATGCATTCGCCGTGGGTGAGCCGGCTGCTGAGCGAGTTGGGACATGAAGTGATCGTGGCGCATGCGCGCAACGTGCGTTTGATTGGGGAGAGCCGAAAGAAAGACGACCGTCTGGATGCGCAGACACTGGCCCGGCTGGCCAGGATCGATCCGCAGTTGCTGTCTCCGGTGAAGCATCGCAGTGCGAGAGCGCAAGCGGATCTGACCGTGATCCGGGCGCGAGCCGGACTGGTGCGAGCCCGAACGGCGCTGGTGAACACGGCCCGGGGACTGGCCAAGAGCTACGGGGAACGTCTGCGCGGGTGCAACGTGCGCAACATGAATCCGGAGAAAGCGCAGGAGTTGAGTCCGGAACTGCAGCGGGCACTGGAGCCGTTGCTGGCGGGAATCGAGTCGTTGAGTGAACGCATCCGCGAGTACAACGAAGGGATCGAAAAGCTGGCGCAGGAGAGCTATCCGCAGGTGGCGCGGCTAAAGCAGGTGAAGGGCGTGGGGACACTGATCGCTCTGACCTTCTTGCTGACGCTGGAAGACGCGCATCGCTTTCGCAAAAGCCGGGATGTGGGCTGTTACTTGGGGCTGCAGCCCGGACGAAGGAACTCGGGGCAGAGTGAGCCGCAGATGCACATCAGCAAGGAAGGAGATCCGTATCTGCGCACGCTGCTGGTGCAGGGAGCGCATCATATTCTGGGACCGTTTGGCGTGGACAGCGATCTGCGCCGCTGGGGATTGAAGCTGGCCGAACGCGGCGGCAAGAGCGGGAAGAAACGAGCCATTATTGCCGTGGCGCGAAAGTTAGCCGTCCTGCTGCATCGTTTGTGGGTGAGCGGAGAGGTTTACGAACCGTTGCGCAACCCGAGAGCGATGCCGGCGGCCGCATAACGCCAAAAGCCAAACCCTTCTTCGAAAGGAAAAGCAAAAGCCCAAAAGCCGAGTTCCGGTGACTGCGTTAATCGCCTGGCCCAACTTTCATCGGAGAGATGGAGGCGAGGTCGATAATCAGGTGGCAGCACCGGCTGAAACGAGAACACCCAACTGGCACCGAGCGAACAAAATCGCTCATGGAAGAGTGCGGATGGAAGGGTGGCGACAGTAGTAACTCGGCGGGGAGAAAAAACATTGTCCAACGAAAAAACAAAAGAACCCACTTGACTCCGACCGGCCTTCTCATGGAAGGCGATTACACTCAAAATCCCGGTCACCGGGTCAGTGAGCGTAATCGGGACGTTACGCCAGCGACTCCTTTGACACGCTGCCAACTTCTCGCGTTTCATTGACTTGCGCACTCCACCAACGTAAGATTCTGCGCCAGTGATCGACCAGACCGTTTCGCACTACCGCGTGATCGAGAAGCTGGGTGGCGGCGGCATGGGTGTGGTCTACAAGGCTGAGGACACCGAGCTTGGCCGCTTTGTCGCATTGAAGTTTCTGCCCAAGGACGTAGCTCAAGACCCGCAGTCTCTGGAACGCTTCCGCCGGGAAGCCCGCGCTGCTTCCGCCCTGAACCACCCCAACATCTGCACCATCTACGAAATCGGCAAGCACGGTGAGCAGTCTTTCATCGCCATGGAGTATCTGGATGGCGTAATGCTGAAGTACCGCATCGCCGGACGTCCACTTGAAACCGATCTGCTCCTGTCGCTTGCCATTGAGATCGCCGACGCGCTCGATGCAGCGCATACGGCGGGGATCATCCATCGGGATATAAAGCCCGCCAACATTTTCATCACCAAGCGTGGGCACGCCAAGGTTCTCGACTTCGGGCTGGCGAAAAGGACCGATGCGGGCACTAAGCGAGAATCGGCGTCAGGCTCGGACGATCCTACGATCGGCGAGTCCGCGTTTGCCGAGAAGGATCTCACTACCAAGAATATGGCTTTGGGGACGGTGAGCTATATGTCACCCGAACAGGTTGCTGGCAAGCCTCTCGACGAACGTACCGACCTGTTTTCTTTCGGTGTGACACTCTATGAGATGGCCAGCGGCCGCCTGCCCTTCGATAAAGACACCGACGGAGCGACCTACGGGGCCATCCTTTACGAACGCGCGGAATTACCCAGTCAGTCGAACCCTCAACTACCTGCTCAGCTCGACGCAATCATCGCTAAAGCCTTGGAGAAAGATCGCTCGCTACGTTACCAGCACGCCTCAGAGATGCGAGCCGACCTGCAGCGACTGAAACGGGACTCGGAGAGCGGGCGCACTCCCGCGGCAAGCTCGAGCATGGTGGCCGTGCCAGAAGCTACTGCGGCTCGGGTTGGGACGCTATGGAAAATTGCGGCTTCCGTCCTGCTGGTCGCTTTGCTGGTGGCGGGCGGACTTTACTATCGTTCGCATCAGGGAAGCACGCGCCTGACCGAGAAGGACTCCATCGTTCTCGCCGACTTTACCAACAGCACGGGCGATCCGGTCTTCGACGATACGCTGAAGACGGCGCTTAGCGTTTCCCTGCGGCAATCGCCTTTCCTGAATGTGCTCTCCGACAGCGACGTCGCGAAAACCTTGCAACAGATGACCCGTCCGGCCAGCACGAAGCTGACGCCCGAAGTCGCCCGCGAGCTTTGCCTGCGGGCGGGCAGCAAGGCTTACCTTGCCGGGTCGATTGGCAGTCTGGGCAGCGAATATGTGCTGGGATTGAAGGCGGTGAATTGCCAGAGCGGAGACACCCTGGCGCAGGAGCAGGTGACGGCGGCGGTGAAAGAGAAGGTGCTGGACGCGCTGGGCGAGGCGGCGTCCAAGCTGCGGGGCGAACTGGGCGAATCGCTGGCGACGGTGCTGAAGTTTGATGTCCCGCTCGAACAGGCGACCACGCCTTCGCTCGAAGCGCTGAAAGCATACAGCCTGGGCATAAAGGCCGAAAACGAGAAAGGCGAGGCCGCGGCCATCCCTTACCATCAACGCGCCATCGAGCTTGATCCGAATTTTGCCACCGGCTACAACGCAGTGGGCAACAACTACGCCAGTCTCGGCGAGATAGGGCGGGCTAGCGAGTACTACACCAAAGCTTTCCAGCTACGGGAGCGTGCCAGCGACCGGGAAAAGCTGGCGATTACAGCCACCTACTATCGGAACGTAACCGGAGAGTTGGATAAAGCGGCCCAGACATATCAGGAAGAGATTGAGAGCTACCCGCGGGAATCAGGAGCGTACAACCGATTGGGTGTGGTGTTCGCCTTACAGGGGCAGTATGAGAAAGCCACAGAAATCACCAGGCAGGCAGTGCGCCTTGCACCTGATCGCGTAACTTATTACGAGGGTCTCGCCAACTATGCCTTATGCTTGCAGCGCTTCGACGAAACACGGCTGATCATTCGCGAGGCCCAGGCACGAAAACTGGATGACTACATACTACGCGTTGCGCGCTACGCTTTAGCCTTTCTGGGGACGGACTCTTCCGCGATGGCGGAACAGCAGCAGTGGTTTGCGGGTAAGCCCGATTATGAGAATGACGGGCTCGCGCTTGCATCCGACACCGAAGCCTACGGCGGGCGTCTTGGCAAAGCGCGGGAATTGACCAAACGGGCTGTGGATTCTGCTGTCCGAGTGGACAGCAAGGAAAATGGAGCGATCTATCTGGCGGTTTCTGCTCAACAACAAGCGGCTTACGGCAATCCCGCGGAGGCCCGGCAGTCAGCGGCAGAGGCTTTGAAACTTGCTCCCGCAAGCCCAGGGGCGGACGCGGAAGCCGCCTTTGCGTTTGCCATGGCGGGCGATACCACCCGAGCCGAATCCTTGGCCCAAGATTTGGGGAAGCGCTTCCCGCTGGACACGCAGATGCAGTCGCTTTGGCTGCCTGCGATTCAGGCGCAGGTGGCGCTGGACAAAAAGAACACTGCTTCTGCCCTGATTACTCTGCAAGCTGCGTCACGCATCGAATTAGGCAACATTCCATTTCTCAACAATATTTCCTGCCTCTATCCGACGTATGTGCGCGGAGAGGCATACCTGGCAGGTGGGCAGGGTAAAGCAGCAGCCGCAGAGTTTCAGAAAATTCTCGACCACAGCGGTATTGTCTGGAACTGTTGGACGGGAGCGGTGGCGCATCTCGGAGTCGCTCGTGCCAACGTCTTGCAATCGGAAACCTCGCGAGGGGCGGACGCCGATGCCGCCCGCGTCCGGGCGCTCGCCGCCTACAAAGATTTCCTCACGCTCTGGAAAGACGCCAACCCCGACATCCCGATCCTGAAGGAAGCCAAGGCGGAGTACGCGAAGTTGCAATAGCGAAAAATCCTTCCACGTCGTTTGCTGTTTCCCGATAATTGCTGTTAGCAGGCGTTTACGGAGTTCGCTGTAAAGGACAACGACTACTCCGCTGAGTATCTCACCATCGCGAAAAACCCAATGGCGTCGTTCGTCAAGAACTATGACAATCTGTTCAAACGATGGCGTGCTCTTCAGAAGGGCGCCGCGGCAGCCGCCAACCGGCAGGCGAAGTTGAAGCCGGAAACAACCACAACACACGGAATGCATACAGGAATGGAGTTCTCAACCATGACTCTGCAAGAGCAATTCAACATGATGAAAGGCCTCCTGATTCCGGCGAAGTATCGTTTTGCCACGATGAAGGATTTGAAGGTGGACACGAAGTTGTCGCGTCTCCCGGCTGGTATCCAGGAACAAGTTCTCGCCAAGATGCGTGCCAACCAGCTAAACGGATATGCCTTCTTTGCACCTGCGGGCTTCTCCAAGACGACTTTCTCCTACGCCCTGTATGAGCGAGCTATCGCGGCGAATCTGATAGCGTGCGGAACCTCATCAGCGGGTTAATGATTACCTGCCCGACCCGGTTAATGGTCATCCCTACAAGATTCCGATCCCACGCATTTTCGTTTGGAGGAAATCAGTCCCCGATCTATTCCAACAAATGTACAACCGGATGAATATGGGGACCGGCGAGGACGCGGCCTACGTGCCTAAACCAGAAGTATCCGTGGAGAAGATAGAGCAGGCCGTAGGATTCGGATTCACACCCCGTGTATTCCTGGAAGAGATAGACAAGATCTCCGTTCGGGATTTCCAATTCCAAGAGTTGTTCCGGATATTTGACGCCCTGGACCGCCACAAGGGGCAGCTTGTCTTTGATACCAACCTGAGCAAAGCGCAGTTCCAGAAGACTTTCGGTGACGAAATGACGCGCCGGGTGAAGGAGAACTGTGATGTGTGGGAGTTCGGATTCTAGTGTCTGGCAAACCGCCCGTGTCTTGCTTCACTACGGCAACGCACTACTGATTCGCACGCTGCCCCGCGCCGAGTATCTCCGTCTGCTGGTCGCAGGCGTACACGGTACCACCACCAAGCGACCTTCCAACATCAATGGGAGATTGCTGACATGACAACCGGCGTATTCCAGACCGTCACCGTCCTGATCCGCCAAGACCCGTCCATTGCGATCCGCACGCTATCCCGTTCGGAGTAATCTCCGCAAGCGCGGCCCGTCCGCGGACTATCTGACCCTGATACGAGTGGCCGGGCCGACTCCAGGAGCGGTTTGAAGCCCAATGAACCTCGACAACATGTTCGCGCAGCACACACCCACATCGGAGCAGAAGCGCCGCATGAATTCGCTGCGCAATCTTGCGCGGATGCTTGCTCGTGAAATCCAAAGCTCGACGCCCGCTGGCCCCGACCAGGTGCTTGCCATTCGTCATGTTGAAGACGCTTTGATGTGCCCCACGAAGGCCATTATGGAAGATGCGCAGGAGACGGCTGAGCAATCGTGGACTGTTTTTTGTAGACTTGGAGGACTCGGGGAGCTACGTTTTCCAAGACGGCCAGCTGTTCCGCGAAGAACCCGACGGCACTTACACCCCGGTAGATAGAGTGCGGAAGTGAAGTGCAAATTAGCTTGGACTCGATCTAAACGGCAAATGCCACTGAGTCGCCAGTTGTCGGACAACCGAGCAGCACTCCCAGTCGGAGTTCCCAACTTCCTGTTGGCCGACGATTCGTCCAGAATCGCCGGGGCACGCTCAGAACTCCAACCGCGCCTGAAAAGCGATCATGCGTGGACTGCTATCGCCACCCAAACCGACGCCCAGTAAACCGGTCGGCGGAGAGGTCGTGTACGTGAGCGCTCCAAATCCACTTTGCGTGGAAGGATTTCCTGGAATGCCGGCCTGCACCACGCTGGGGAGGCCGAAATTCGAATGGTTGAAGACATTAAAGAACTGCCCCTCAAATCGCAGTTTCACATGCTCGCTCAAGGGGAACCATTTTGTCAGGTAGAAGTCGCTCCAGAGGAAATCGGGACCGCGCAGGGCATTACGGCCGAGGTTACCGAATTGGCAGGTCTGCGGGCTGTCCCCGCCGGAGCACTGCCCTGTACTCGGATCGACCGCCGATACAAATGCGGCCGGATTGAGCCACTGAATCGTGCCCCCTTGGGTAACGCCCAGGTTGCAATGGCGACAATAGGGATTCACTCCCGGCACAAGACTGGCGAACTGCGGCCCGCTGCCCTGCACGATGCCGTTTCCGTTTGCTGAGTAAGGCGTGCTCAGCACCGAGAACGGAACTCCGCTGTGCCAAAACGCCGTTCCAGAAATCTGCCAGCCATTGAGCGCGTAGCCCAGCGCATGACTGCGCACTCTGACCGGCAACTGATAAACATACTGCGCGTTGAGGTTGTACCGGATGTCATAGTCGCAAGGACCATAGTCGCGGGCCAGGTCTCCCGGCAGAGGCGAGAGAATTCCTCCGGCGGAAAACGGAAGGAACCCTCCGTTCGAGACCGTATCCATGCAACGGCTCCACGTGTAGTTGACCTGTCCTTGCAAGCCATGGCCGAGCCGCTTCATCGCGGTCAGTTGAAGACCGTTGTAGTGACTGTTGGCGCCGGTAGAGAACTGCGTCACGGCGCCGAATCTTGGATCAGTAGGCTGCATGTAAGGGAACGGCGCAAAACAGCCCTGGCACACGGTTTGGTAGCCGTTGACTTGGGTTGAGTACGGCTGGTTCACGGCCCGCGTGCCCACGTATTGCGCTTTTAGGCTGGCCGTCGTTCCGAATTGATGTTCCATTCCCAGGCTCCACTCCATGAAATACGGAGCGTGCAGTTTTCCGTCGGGAATGGCTGTGATCGCAACCGGCGGAAGAGAAGACTTGCCCTGCGGAAATCCCGAAGTAAAAGTCTGATTCGCGGCAACGATTGCGTCCACTGCGCTGTTCGTCACACCGGGCGCGATGCCTGCGCAGCCGACGACCGGGTCGCAGCCCGCGGATCCCTTTTCGCCCACGGTACCGAGCAGTCCTCCTTGGAACGTCTTATCGTAGGGGGGATTAGCGCCGATCAGGTCGGCCACCGTGCCCGGCAAGATGTCGCTGAAAATTCCGAAACCGATGCGGAGCACCGATTTCGGCTCGAATTGCCACGCAATCGCCGTTCTCGGTTGCAGAATGGCCACCGGTGTGGACGAGAACAGATGTCCGAGATGGGTCTGGATGGCCTGGTTCAGCGGTTGACTGACATCGGAACCGAAGGAGCGTCTAAGACGGGCGACTTGATCATGCGGGTTCAATGGATTGGAGTTGAAGGTGTCGCGCAAGCCGAACGTCCAGGTCAGGGTGCGGGTCACTTTCCAGGTGTCTTGCGCGTAGACATCGAGATTGAGAAAGCTAAAGGGCTCATTCGCGTTCGAAGGGAAAGTCGTCGAGGCGGTGTTCGCTAATCCATAGATAAATTGCTGCAAGTTCGCGTAGGTCACGGTGGGAACTGTGCCTTCTCCAAAGTCGTAGTCGTTCAGGCGGAAGATGCGGGTATTGGTTCCGAACCGCAGTTCGTGAGCGCCACGGCTCCAGGCGAGATTGTCGTTGATGAAAAAGCGGGATGCACGCCGGCCTTGAATCCAGGTGTTGTCAAGCCCTCCCAAGGGCGTGAAGGCATTCGCGCCGCTGCCCTGCAACACGATTGGGAACGCCGACAGTGTCTTCTCAAGGTTGCTTGGCCCAAACAGGCTCTCATACCAGGAGAACGCCGGATTGAAGTAGTTCACCAAGCTCTGCGAAAAGACGTGCGTGTATCCCGCGGCGAGCGAGTAGAGGGGCTGCGGCGAAAACGCATTGAACACCGGGTTGATGGGATCCGTGTACGCGGCTTGCCGACCGTTGTCCACCTGAAAACGAGACCATGTGGTGTCCTTCTCGTTGATGTTGTAGTCGACGCGGACCGTCTGTACCTGTTCATGGTCGTCGCTGGAATGCGAGACGCTCTGGCGGTTGGCGCAACCGTTTCCATTCGGCGGATTGCCCGGTGCCGCAGTGCCGTCCGAATTGAAAGGACACCAGAGTACCTGGGTGGGTGTGCCGCCTGTATTTCCAAAGACCTTGAAAATTTGCTGATAAAAATCGACCTCCTGGGGCGCGGCGGGGTAGCAATTTTTATTTGGCCCGCCAGACATGCAGTCGCTTGTTTGACCTGAGTGAAGTTGCCCCAAGACGTATGTTTGGAACAGCGCACTGGGACTGGGAACAATCGTGGGCGTGACGATGGGCAGAGCGATCCGAACCCATTCGCTGTCAAAGAAGAAAAAGAGTCTGTCGTGCGCAATCGGACCGCCCACACTACCCCCAAAATGATTCACGGTCGATCTGGGCTTGTGGTTCCCCGATGTCGCATTGGTGAAGTAGTCCGCCGCATTCAGTAGCGAACCATTCCACAGTTCATAGAGATTCCCGTGAAACCGATTCGTGCCAGACTTGGTGACGTAGTCGACTTGGGACGCTCCATACCGTCCTTGATCCACGGAATAAGAAAGGGTGTTGACGGTCACTTCTGCAATCGAGTTCAATCCCAGGACGAGGTTGGTGGAAAGACCGCTGTTTAGATTAGTGAGCGGATCGTTCGTTTCCAGCCCGTCAACGATGTAGCCGTTGGAGAGGGCGGGCAGTCCGTTAAACTCCACGTTGCCATAGCCGTTTGTGCCGCCGACGAAGTCGTTGCTGCTACCCGCCGTATTGATGAGGGCTCCAGGCGCAAATTGCAGAGGGTAGGTCAGGTCGCCGCCCGGATTCGGCAAGTCCTCCAGTGCCGGCGCATTCAGGGTCGTGGATGTGTTTGCGTTTTCCGGATTGATGAGTGGAGCCTCGCTGCTGACCTCAACCGTCTCGCTGGATCGGGCCACCTTTAGCGTGAAATCCACGGTTTGCTTCTGGCCCAGGCCCGAAACGACCTTGTCATTTTGCCCCGGATCGAAGCCTCGCGCTTCCACTGTGACCGAATAGGTATCCGGCTTTAACTGCGGGAAGTTGAACCGGCCTGCATCATCGGTCTTGGCCGTACGCCTCAGTCCGGTCTCAGGATTGGCGATGGTCACTGTGGCGCCCGGTACGACGGCGTTGGTTGTGTCTCGAACTTGGCCAACAATGGCGCTCGTAGTTTCGCCTTGCGGCAACGCCTTCACGGGGAGAAGACAGGCCACCGTCAACATAAGAAAAGCAAAGTGCGCTGCCCGCGCCATGAATACCCCACTCATTTGCCCTAAAGCGGCAATGTGTCCCTGGTTTGATCTATTAACCGGCGATTACTCTGTTAAGTTAACCACAGTTAACACAAACGAGCAAGGACGGACGGAGACTGGGCAACCTCGGCGATTCTGTCCGAGTCACGTTAGCGCTGTATCGGGTGCTCCCCGCACTCATGCAGATAGCCTCCGAGCTCCGAACTAGGGCGCATTCGATACAGCCGTTTGCAGGAAGCCGCTAGCGGTGGCGGCGGATGCGGGATTCCCTATGGGATTTCAATCGATTTTCGCTTGGAAAGCCTTGCCAGAAGCGGCTGTTGTCAAAAAGGCAGTTATTGATGCTCATCGATCTAAACATGAATCCATCGCCTCAGGGTGGCTTCATCGTAGCGCAAGACCGATCCTTCCTCAAGCCTCGCCGGGTCTGGAAAGTCCAGAACCTCCCAGATTGTTTCCTTCGAGCACGCGAAAGCGTCCGCCGTGCTAGCGGCTTCGTGCAAACGGGCAACCTGGAAGTTATGAACGCGGCGGCAGCACTTGATGTATCCCTCCTCTGATTTGCGCCAATCGAAAAACTCTTGTCGGTCTGCACTTAAACTCTCCCCTTTACTTCTCCAAGAGAACGGTTATGGTTCGGCTCAGGAACAAAAATGGTTGATCAGATTGTAGAACCGTTCCCGGGCCGTGAGATGTGCAATTTCTGTTCCGAGCGTCCCACGACCCAGTTCTATGCCTGTAAGAACTTTCTCATTCCGCGGACCAACACGGTGCTCTTCCAGCACGAGAGCGTGGGGGCTTGGGCCGCGTGTGCCCGTTGTGCTGAATTGATTGACGGGCGGCGCTGGGCGGAGCTTACCGACCGCGCTTTCACCAACTTCATCAAGCAGCACGGCGTCCCGCGTTACGCGCAGTTCGACGTCCGGGAGCAGTTCCGAGAGATTCACCAGTTGTTCAGAGAGCACCTGGTCAAGGAGAGCTGAAATGCAGATTCGCAACAACCGCGGAGAAGTGATCGGAGAGATCAACAGCGGCTTCACGGATAAGGGGGACCGCATTATCACGAACACAATCTATGACCGCGGCAATCCGGTTATCCAACACATCAGCGTCCGCGACAATGAAGGGAAAGTTCGCACGACGGATGTGATCGGCGGCAAGATTTTGCCCTAGCCCAGATCCACAAGCCGGGTTCCCAAGAGGAGCACAATCTCCGTGAGGCGATCCGGGATTTGAACCTTGGTCCCGCCCGGTAGGGCACGCGCCATCGCGATTAACTCTTGGGTGCCGATTTTCTCGAAGGCGGTGAGGTTCATCAGGGCGACCCGGACCTCGCTCTTGATTGGAAGCAGCACAGCGACACTTCTCATACTCAGAACCTACGCAGGAACCGAGGAGAGTGGCTATGCGAGGAGGAGGAACAAGATATGCAAATGGGCGAGCCGCTCCGAACCATCGTCGTAGAACCACTTGAGCTTCCGGTGCAACAGCCGGCAAGCGAACCTGAACCTGTTCCTGTGGTGCCAGAGCCTGAGCCCGAGCAGGTGCCAGTCGCTGTCGCTCAGTGAACATTCCCGATTACATCTCGCCCGTCGTCGGCTACCGCGTTTGGCAGTGGAACGCCACTGGGCTCAAGTCGCTCAACGGCGAGCCGTGGCTTCCGGGTCGGCCGCTAGCGGCCGGATGCAGGGCTGCTGCTCGCGGAACACTCATCGATCGTGCAGAAGCCGTGCATGGCGCTCACGAGCCCCCGCACTCGGCCTGCACTTGCGGCGTCTACGCGGCGAAGAACCTTGAGCACCTACGCCCGTCCGGCTATGAGGGGCGCGGTATCCACGGCGAAGTCTACCTGTGGGGCACGGTGGTGGAGCATAGACTTGGGTGGCGTGCCCAGTTCGCCTATCCGAAGAGTTTGTTCCTGCCGCCGGATGCAATCCCGTTCACGCTGACCGAAATAGACGCCCGGCTGAAAATGCTGATCGCGTTTGGCACCGACATTTTCATAGTTGGCGATCACGAGAGCATCCGTTTCTGGAAGAACGGCTCGGGCTTCGACGCGGCGGGATTGGACTACCTTATCAAGACACGCAAGGAGTATTACGTCCGCCGCCAACAGGAGCGCATCCTGAAAAAGGGCGACCGCGTGGCAGTGCTCGGTCGCGGAATCGCAGTGGTCGAGCAAGCCGGCAATAAAGAGGTTATGGTCGTGTTGGGGAACAGGCTTGCGCTGAGGATTACCCGCAAGGACATCGTCCTGAATCAGCAGAACATGCGCTGGGAATGCGAAGCCAAGAACACCCGAGGTGACAAAGCCTTGCGGAAACTGTGGTAGTGGGCTACTTTGAAACTCTTTTGAAAATAATCCATACCTTTTCCTCTTTAGAACTTTCCCACAATCCGCACACCTCCCAGCCCTCGGAACCCACGCCATTCAGCATTACTTCTCCGCCAAGCGTGGAGCCGCCTATTTCTTCTTCGCAGCCTTCAACTTCGCCCACCTTGCCCGCTGTGCCGCCGCGATCCTCTTTCTGCCTGCTGCTGATATCGTGCGCTTTGGTTTCGGCGCGTGACCTCTCGCCTTCGCCCATCGCGCTTTCTGCGCCAGGCTCATCCGCTTGCGAGCCGAGGCTGACATGGAGTGCCTCGGTTTGGTGGAATTACGCCCGCCGCCCAACTTGCCGAGAACCGAAAGAGCCGCATCAACATGACGAAGCTCATTCACCAGATTCGTTCTCTGTCCCCTCAACACCGACACAAAGCCAGCTAGTCCCGTTAGTTTTGCCATGAATCCCCCTCGGCACAGGATTGTAATTGATCGGCTCTGTTTCTAAGCGGTGCTGGTCCTGCGCCGCCTCAATGCGCAAGCGCTTACAAAAGGGGGAACGTGAATGAATCGCTCGGTGGAAAGGACCAATCAGTAAGGCGTGGGAGGCACTGACGGCCGATCACACGTCGCTCTTCCAGCACCCTGATGAATTGCTACCTGGCGGCCCAGGCAGTGTGCGAAAAATGTGCCTCTCTTGCGAGCCAAGGAGGAAATCTCTATGGCTTGCAAAGTCGGCCAGATCATCGCACGCGGCGACCCCGATGGCTCGTGCGGGTTTATCTGGGCCGCCATCACGAAACCCTTCATAGGGAATCTCGCCGGGAAGGGGCCGCCTTTCGATCGCCGCTCGCAGTCGATTAGCCGAGGCTACTGTTTCTGGTGGAATCGGCAACCCTTTCACAAACGCCATTGGAACCAGTGTCTCTGTGACCAATAGCTGGTAAATACGGAATCCATCCCGCAGGTCTAGTTTTCGCTTGAGTGAGCCGGAGTTTTTGGAGAGCCACTCAAGTCTCCTCATGTGGGCGTACAGATCGTCACCTGGTTGCCCTCTAAAGCGACGTAGTTGCTCTCCGACTTCACCCACCGTTCTGGCGAATCGTAGACCTTTTGCCTTCGAACTCAAAAGCGCTCTGCGGCATCCATCTCAGCTCAGTCGGAATTGGTGGGAGCTGCTTGTAGAATTGGGCATGTGGCCTCTTACCTCGAAGGAACTCGACAAACGAGTGGACGTGGACAGTTCGTAGTGCCTGAGAGAACTTCTTGAGGTTTCCCGTTGATTGCATGCGTTTCAAGATGAGCATTCCTTGACGAAATTAAACCAGAGGTGGTTGAAGAAGGTGGCAATTGGTATATGGACGACGGGAACCGCCTAGTAACGACGAGACCGCAGTACAGCGACGTCGTGTTGCGAACGCCTTCTACGCAACAGAAGGAAGGCTAGTTCGTTTTACAACCGGGACCAGCTTCGCGGCTGCGAGAGTCTCTCATCGCTGCGGTCGAATCGCAGAACAGCTTCCCGAGGCCTCAGTTGACCTTATTATCGTGGGTAGTGCTATGTGGCCCCAGCGACTGAACAGCGTGGCGGAAACGGTACGAATCTTCGGTTATGGTGTTCCCCAGGAGGAACGTGCGCTCCGTCCGGGAGCAGAACGCTGCCTCATAATAATTGAAGACGAAATCCACATTGGACATGCTCAATTTTTCCGCATCCCCCTCCCGACAAATCTGTTTGAAGCAAATCCCGAGGTTATGCTCCGCGTATCCGTGATCCTGAGTTACCGCCCTCCTGTCCGCAAAACAAACGCCAAATACCGCGGCACTGTCTTGGAATGGAGCTTTTCAAAACGAGACGAGACCTTACAACGATTTCGCCAAAGGTGTGCGACGAAGCGCTCGGACGAAGACGACGAGCCCGCCGAAGAACAACCGATTGGCGATTGGAACTGGACCATCGGCAAACGCTCGAGAACGCGCGGCACGGCCCAAAGGGACTGGGTTGAGGCAACAGCTGCGGACTTCACAGAAGAACTGTACCTGGCGGGAAGGGCGACGAGGTTGGCTCTCGAAAGAGAAACAAGATGAAGGGTTTTTGCAGCGCTATGCAGTTGCTATTTCGATAGAAGTAATCGGAGCCGCCATTCCTATCCATGAGGAGATCGAGGCGAGGGTTCGAGTTCAGATCCCTCCTTAGCTCGTTTCGTTCTGCAATCAGCAGAAAACAAGTGAGGCGACCTGGGGCCAATTTAGATCACTTAAGTGCCCAAACAGCGTCAAACCTTGACCTCTGACACAGCGGCAAGCACTAGAGCATCGTGACGCTGTCAACGTGGATCTTGTCGCCGTCGATGTGCCCGGTCACGGCAACGTGATGTCCCTCGTGACCCTTGAGGGCATCGGGGTTGTCCACCGTCAGGACCTTCTGGTCATTGTCGGTAACGACGACCGGGCTGGCACCGGCTTTGATGCACTTCTTAGCGCATCCGGCATGGTGCGCGTTGGCTCCCTTAACCCCGCACTTGGAATCGCTAACCCAGCCGTTCACGGTCTGGGCATCGCTGGCAAATGACACCGAGGCAACCGACACCATCAACGCGCCGGCAAGCAACAACAAGAGAAATTTCCGCATATCACCCTCCTTTAGATTGGTTCCCACACGTGATGCGGTCTTTGAAGTCTATCACAAGAGGAGCAGAGGCTGGACTGCGAAACAAAATGGAAAGCTGCACCGGAAAAGTTGGGACAAGTAATAGTCCTGATGGTGTGAAATAGCTGTCTGTGTCAAGCTCATATGTGCTATTCAGGACTAGCTACATCCGCGATGTATGGAAGACCGCCAACTCGGCCAGTTCCAACCACAGGATCTGGGCCGCCTACTTCACGGCCCGCCACCCGAAACCTCGTTGCGGTGGAAATTTCCAGCTTCAAGTGCGGCCACGACGCGCCCATTTACAGCGTGGTCGAGCAGATCGTGGAGCGCTCGGGCACGCCTTATTTCTCTCCAAAGACATGGACGAGACCCGGCCGGCAATACCATTAAGCTGCGCGTTGAAACCATCGATTACTTCTTGAAGCGTTACCGGGAGGATCTGTTAGACCGGAAGAAAAAGCAAGCGGACATCGAACGCCAGCTTGCCGAGTACGAGCGCGGGCTGCGAGAGCGCGGGACGGGGATGAGTTAGTTCTCGAGAAACAACCCTTGACATGGAGCCGATGACGGTCTTTACTGGTCTCGTTTCGCGCCGGTCCGTCCGCCTTAGCGTCAATTCATTCAAAATATCCGCCGGTCCGACAAGGGCCCTGAAAGGGGACCGAGGAAATTCATAAATTTCAACTTGGAGGAAATGAAGATGAAAAAACGATTACCGCAGATCCATATGGCAGGCCGCCGGCAGGTACCGGCCACTCAATCGCCAATACTAAGAGCTGTACCGTTTCTGCTGATTGTCGCCCTGATGTGCGTTTCCGCCGCGGCGAAGGAGAAGCACCAAAAGAATTCTCAGGACCCGTATGTCACGGCCGAAAATTATGAGACGGCCCCGGCCGTCAACGCGGCGGACTTGGCCTATCGCACGATACTATTCGAGGACTTCACTGTCCCCCCTGAATGGGAGGAGAAAGCTAGAAAACTGGTGACCGCAACAGAAGATCAAGCAATCAGCCGTCTTTCCAGTACACACGCTTTCACCACAATTGCAAAAAAGCAGGATCCGTTGCCGGAGGACCCATCCCTTGTCGTCAAATGCACGCTCTTGAATTATCGAATGGTATCGAAAAAGACCCGCTTCTTCGGGGGGGCGTTTGCGGGCACTTCCTACATTACATACCAAGTGCAAGTCCACGATGGAAAGAGCGGCGCCCTGCTGTTTCAACGGGAGATTTCCACCGAGAACAACGCCTTCGCTGCCGCATGGTCGTTCAATGACAAGAACCTTCCCACGTTCCTGGGCAATGTGCTTGCCGACTATCTCGCGCTTCGTGCGCGTAAGGACAAGGGTGCGAATGTACTCCCTCTCGAGAATGTGGCTCAGACCGCGCCGGGCGCCCCAGCGAAATAGCCCGTTGCGCCCGCGCCCCAGCCAGTCGGCACCGGCCCCTGGCTGGAAGTGGGCGGATGACAGGAAGCAGATCGAAGCGATCCGCGACCCACCACACGACCCAATGGATTTCGTCCCACCAAGACGCGACCATCGCACGCGCTATGGCAAGTCAGTGGGAACACTGAACTCCGCCAGGTAAGCCTGCGGATCCATCAACTTCTGAGCGCGGGCAAGGATCCTCGCCATACGGCCGATGTGGCGCAGATCGACGTCGCGGACCCACTCCCACCACTTCTTGCGGCCGGCGGCGTTGAGTACAGTGCGCCTCCAAGTCTCGCAGTAGAGTTCAAAGAAGCGCTCGACCGGCAGGCGAGGTTTCCAGAGCAGGTGGTGCAGATCATACTGGTTCCAGTCCAGAACTTTGAGTTGCGCCTTGCTCTGCTCGAAGTAATACGTGCCCGGCAGCGGCGTTAGGATGGTGAAGCCAACCCGGTAGAGTTGGTGAGTTTCGATGAAGTTCCAGAGCTCGGCGAAGTCTTCCTCGGAGAAATCGGGATCGACGATGAAATTGCCGGTCACTCCAAAACCGCACTCCCGGGCGACCCGGATGGCATCCAGTGTTTTCGATACGTCGGTTCCCTTGTTCAGGGAGTCGAGGCCGTTGCGCGTTGGCGATTCGAAGCCGAAGAAGATGTCGAAGTTTTTCGCCAACGGACGCCAGATGCGCAGCAGATCGAAACTCTCGGCGACGAGATCCACGCGCGACTGCGCCAGCATCCAGTTCTTGCGCTCGCCCGAGGCGAGCAATTCACGCCCCAGTTCCTCGCTGCGCGCCGGGTCGCCCCAGAAATAATCGTCGATGACGAAGACATTCTTGCCGGTGCGCTCGAAATCCTGGCGGACGTTCCGCGCGGCATGGAAGCGACAAGATCCCTTGTAAAACTGCCAGACCGAGCAAAAGTTGCAGCGATGGCGGCATCCGCGCGTGGTCTCCAGCGTCCAGACCGGCATGTAATTCAGACAGACGTAGTGTTTCCGGTACGCCTCTACGGCGGCACGATCGGGGCAGAGGACGTGGTTCAAGTCCAGCCATTCACGCTCCTCGCCGGTCGCGGCAAACCGCCCGTCGCTGGTGGGCAACAGCAGGGAGGGCACGTCGAGGAGCGGCTTGTGCTGTGCCAGGGTGTCGCACAAGGCGGGCATCGTGCTCTCACCCTCGCCGACGCAAATCGCGTCTAGCCAACGGCTGTGCTCCAACGCTTTTGGGTACGAAGCGGCGGCATGGCCGCCGACGGCGACGAAGATTGCCGGATCAATCTGTTTGATTTCGGTGGCAAGTTGCAAAGTGGCGGACGCGTCCAAGATATGCAGGCATGAGATGCCCACGATCTCCGGCCGGAAGGACTTTATGAGACGCGCCATGGTTTGGCGCTCGAAGCACAGATCCGCGATGCGGACTTGGTGCCCGCTTGCGCCGAGCGCCGCCGCGATGTATTCAAGCCCCAGCGGCTCGGTCCGGAAAAATGGGGCGAGCCCGAAATGAGCTGCGGAGGAGCACGGTTTGATGAGCAGGACCCTCAAATCGAAATCAACCCTTTCTTCCAGCGATATCTGAGGAAACTCGCCAGCGTGACCTTATCGGACAAGACTCAAGTATGTCCTCCGAAATTAAGGACAACACGCTTTTATATGAGACAAGAGTTCTTAATTCTAGGTGTGCTCCGAGGCCTTGTAAATCCTATTCTGAACGCTCTTCTCAAGAAAAGAGGTTTCGGCGCTGCCGAGTCTTAAGGGTTTCCCCGTCACAGAGAGCCGATGCTAAAATGGCACTCCGACTCCAGTAGCATCTCTAGCACACGGAACGACCAATATGGCGCGGTCTGCGATCTTTTTCTTGTTGTTTCTTGTGACCAACGCCTCCTTGATTCTGCTGTATCCTTTTACCATCTCACGATTGCTTCTCGTGGCCTCAATTTACGCCGTTGGCACGGTGGTCATGCTCTACCTGCTGTTTCATCCGCGCAACCAATGGCTGGTCGCCAACCGCTCGCGGGTGGATGGCACGGGTTGTGTGGCGCTGACTTTCGACGACGGCCCCGACCCAGTAGATACACCCAAGTTACTCGACTTACTCCGGGAGAAAGGTGTGAAGGCAACGTTCTTTGTGGTGGGGAAGCGCGCGGACCAGTATCCTGAAATCGTGCGCCGCGCCTGGGTCGAAGGGCACCTGGTAGCAAACCACACCTGGTCGCACCATCCTTTGTTTTGCTTTCTCACGCCCGGGCGTCTGCGGGCCGAGATCGAGCGCGGCACGGAGAGTATTCGTCGCAGCTGTGGTTTCCGGCCGTGCGCCTTCCGCTCGCCGGTTGGCCTGCGTCATCCCCTGTTGGGGCCCTATCTCAAAGAGGCGGGACTGGAGTACATCTCTTGGAGTGTTCGGACGCGTGATACACTTACTGCGAATTCCAGCGTTCTTGCCCGACGCATCTTGAACAAAGTGGTTAGCGGGGACATCATCCTACTACACGATCATTTGCCGGCAGGAACAAATGTCATGCTCGAAGCACTGCCTCGGGTAATCGATGAGCTGAGGGAACGGGGATTCGAATTCGTCCTTGCCGGCTCCCGGGAGGATGGCAGCGGCAAAACACTTGAACCTGCGCCATGCGAACCTGCGCGCTAATTCCGGCATTCAACGAAGCCTCTTACATCGCCAATGTGGTTGAGGGGGCCAGACAGCATGTCGACAAGGTGGTGGTTATTGACGATGGTTCAGGCGACGAAACGGCGCAAATTGCCCGAACTGCCGGAGCTACTTGTTTGCGATCAGAAAGGAATTGCGGCAAAGCCTCGGCCTTGCGCACCGGTATAGCCTTCGCGTGCGCCCAAGACTTCACTCACGTCATCACTCTCGATGGCGACGGTCAGCATTTGCCGGAAGATATCTCGGTCATGCTGCGCGTGGCCGAAGAGACGGGAGCGGACCTGGTAATTGGGGCGCGCTGTTTCGATCGCGCGCTCATGCCTCGCGCCCGCTATTTCTCGAACACTGTTGGCAGTCGGTTGGCCTCAGTGCTCGTCGGCTGCGAAATCCGGGACAGCCAGAGCGGATTCCGGCTATTCCGGTTGGACAAACTTTGTGGAACCAAACTGCGCAGCCGGTGCTATGAATTGGAGATGGAAGTCCTGATCAAGATGGCCCGGTCGGGCTGCACCATCGCACACGCTCCCATCCGTATGGTCTATGACGATGGCCAGGCGCGCTCCAAGATGAAGCCTATACGAGACACGGTGCGCATCTGCCTGTGGTCGCTCGCATTTCGCTTCCTGGGGGCGTGACATGATGCCGCGATGTAGACCATGGCGGCTCCTTGTGTTCGTGATTTTCCCGGCAGTGCTGGCGGCCCAGTCCGACGATCTGCTGACACGCATTTGGGAGGGCGTTCAGCAAGCGCAGAAGAAATACACGAGTGGCTGCGGCAGCATCACCGAAACCCGCACCTCCAGCCTGCTGGTGAAGCCCCTGGTGCTCCGCGGCAAGTTTTGCGCCGAGGGCACCAAGCGATTCGCGCTGGAGTACTTCGAACCGGCTCCGTTGCGCATTCGCTTCAACGAGAACTACCTCAACGTTACGACCGGCGACAAGACGGAAGTCATAGAAGTCGGAAGCAGCGTTCGCCGTGCCCAGTCCTATTTCAGCCGGGAGAACTCCATCGCGAACCTGAAGAAGAACTTCACCACCTCGGTGCAGGAGGACGGCGGGAGTTACGAAATGAAGCTCGTGCCCCGGTCGGACGCTTTTCGCCGCCGGCTGAATTACCTTGTAGTGAAGCTGAACAAACGGGACTTCCTGCTCCAGTCGCTGGAAGTGGACGGCAAGAGCGGCGTGAACAGTGTATTCGCCATCGACGTCAGCTCGGTGAACCCAAAGATTCCAGCGGAAACGTTTGAGGTATACAAACCAAAGTGATCGAGCGCAGTGAAATCGAGACGATGATTCCTCATCGCCCTCCGTTCTTGTGGATCGACCGGATCGAAGAGCTGGAGCCGGGAGTTCGTTGTGTTGCGGTGAAGTTCGTCGATCCCGCGGACCCCATTTTTGCCGGGCATTTTCCCACCAAGCCCATTGTGCCGGGCGTTCTTCTGATCGAAGCGGTGGCCCAGACCGCGGGAGTGATGCTGGGATCGGTTGCGTCGCAGGTCGCTGGGGGAGGAGTAGCCCTGCTTGCGGCCGTAAACCGCTTCAAGTTTTTCAAGCCCGTAACTCCGGGCCGGGAGCTGCGCATTGAAACCAAAAAGCTGACCGACGCTGGGCAGATGGCTTACATCAGCGGTACGGTGTGGGTGGATGGGGAGATGGTGGCGAGCGGCGAGTTGTCGGTGGTGTCGGCCTGATGGGCGAGCGGATGGCCGAACGGGCGACCGTGCTGACGATAGAAAAGGCCTTCCGGTGATCGGAAGATTTCAGACTCGCGCGCGGCAGTTCGCAACTGCCTTGCTGAAGGAAAAGCTCGACCCCGGCCGAGCTGCCGCCGCCGTGTTTCTGGGAATCTTCATCGGCATCGTCCCCATCTATGGGTTTCAAACCCTTGCGGCCGTGGGCCTGGCTTTGCTCTTCAGGCTTAACAAGCCGCTGACCGTGGCCGGCACTTTCATCAACAATCCGCTGCTCCAGCCCGTGATTGTTGTGTCCTCTGTGGAACTGGGCTATTTTCTCCGCGGCGGCTCGTTCCGCCCATTGAGCTTGTCCGCCATGGCTGGCGCGCACCTGAAAGAAAATTTCGTGGCCTTCGTGGTGGGCAGCATACCGCTGGGGATACTTGTTGGCGGCGTTGGGGCGGCGATTACTGCTGTTGTGATCCAGCTTAAGGCGCCCGCTAATCCGGGATTGCGGGACCGCATTCGTTTTGTGAAGCGGATGTTTGCCCGATGCGCGTGGGCTGACCGCGGATTCGTCCGGTGGAAGCTGCGGCTTGATCGGATCTTCGGATTGCTAGCCGCTCAAGACCTGGGATCGGGGACGGTAGTGGATCTCGGCTGCGGCTACGGCATGTCTCTCAGTTTTGCAGCTTTCGGTGACTGCAGCCGGCGCTTGGTTGGTTGCGACTTGGATGCGCATCGCATCGCCGTCGCTCGCCAGGCCCTCAGCGGTCTGAATGCAGACCTGAGCGTTGCGGACGTTCGTGGTCTCGATCTTCCGCCAGCCGGTTTGATTCTTATTCTGGATGTCTTGCAGTATTTGCCTGCCGAAGAGCAACTGGCCTTGCTGAAACGGTGCTGTTCGGCGCTCGCGCCCCAGGGAATACTGATCTTCCGGGTCCATGATCGCGAACGCGGCCTGTGGTCCACAATCACCATGGCTTTCGACCGGCTAATATTCGCTTGCGGGCGGGCCGCCGTGCGGCCCTTGATGCTTCCGGCCGCCGAGTACCATAGTGTGCTGGAGAACGCCGGTATGCAGGTGGAAGAGCGCCGGTTCCGAAACCGTCTGCCCCTGGCTCATATCCTATTCGTTGCAAAGAAATTCGCGGCGAAAAAACCTTTGAATGAAGCGGAGGCCGCGCCATGATGGTCCGCTTCATGCGCCGGGTGGGCCGCTTGGTGGTAGATCATTCGGGGTTGGTGGCGGCCCTTAGCCTGGTCCTGACGGTGTTCTTGTATGCCAACATCCACAACCTGCGCACCGGTACCGACCTGACAGACCTGTTTGGTAATCGCGACCCACAATGGCGAGCCGCGAGCCAGATCGGCAAAGAGTTAGGTTATGGCAACCAGCTCTTCGTGCTGATCGAGGCCCCGGAAGGAGGAACGGACACCACCGACGAGATGGAGGAAATGGCCGACCGTCTGACCGCCGACATGCTAAGCAGCGGGCTGTTCAAGCAGGCGCGCTGCGGATTGCAGGAAGAAGAACTGCTCAACATGGTGCGGTTCTTTACCTGGAACTTTCCGTCGTTCGTTTTGCCAGAGCAAACGGAAGATCTCAAACGGCGGCTGGAGCCGCAACAGATTCATCAAACCGTTCGCCGCGCGGGCGCCGAACTGGTCACGCCGTTCTCGTCTTTAGGAACGAATTACTTCGTTGCCGATCCTCTGGGCCTCATGGAAGTGGCGGCGCACAACAGCCGGGGGTTCTCGCAGTTCGCCAGTTTCGACCTGACCTGGGGATCCGGGAACCGATTCTTCAGCAAGGACCACAAGGCACTGCTCATCATTGCTGAGCCTCGCCAGCCGGCCGTGGACTACAAGTTCGCTGAGCAAGTCGTGCAATGGACGCGCGGACGAATCCAGTCGATCATCCAGTCTAGGAGCGCCGAGCCCGCCTTCCAGGATTCCGGCGTGCGGGCCACGACGGCCGGCGCTTACGTTTACGCGGAGCAGGAGCACAAGTTCATCGAAAAGAATATTCGCAGAATTTCCCTGATTTCGATTGTCGGCAATCTGCTGTTGTGCCTGCTGATCTATCCGAGGATTCCGCTGCTACTTTTGTCGCTGCTGCCCACCGGCCTGGGGATTCTGTGGACTACGGGCATAGCGAGTTTTTATCCGGGAGAAGTAAATCTCATCAGCCTGTCTTTTATCGCCATCCTGGCGGGACTGGGAGACGACCAAGTCGTACATTTCTTCAACCGGGTGCCGCAGGAATGGGCAAAGGGCGGGACGCTGAATGCGGCCGTGTTGCGAACTTTCGAGACCACTGGGCTGAGCGTCGTCTTCTGCATCGTAACGGCGGCAACAGCCACCGCCTCACTGGCCACTTCCAGTTTCAAAGCACTGGCGGAGTTCGGGTTCATCCTCACCGTGGGGATGTTCATGATGATGTTCCACACGCTCCTGACCGTTCCCGCACTGATGCAGCTGTGGTGGCGGTTCTCCAAACCACGCGCGCCGGAGACCATTACTTTCCGCTTCCTTCCCTTGATGGCGCGCAATTCCGTCGATTTTGTGGGCCGGCACGTCCGCCTCGTCGTCGCCTTTTCATTGGGGATATTCCTGCTGTCATTATTGTTTCTGCCTGCCATCAAGATTGGAGGGCGCTTCGAGATCAATGGTGGCGCCAACAACCCCGCCGTTGCCGCGCAGAACCGGCTTTCCGCAAGGTTCGGCATTGAGGGCAGTCCGAACGTGCTCTTGATCGCCGGCGGCCAGGAGGAAGTACTGCGCAGGGCGGAAGAACTGGCGGCCGGTCTGGAAGCCTATCGGCAGCGCGGCGTCCTCAAGTCGATCTTTTCTCCCACGGACTTGCTTCCCTCAGCCCGAACGCAGAGTGAACGGGCCGCATCGCTCGGGAACATCGATCTGGGAGCCTCCGCCCGCGCTCTTGAGGATTCGCTCCGCGAGAATGGATTTCGAACCGAGCCGCACCAGCCCTTTATCGACCGACTGCGAAAACTGGGACAAGGCATTCAACCTATTACTCTGGAAAAGGGCGCCGAGTTCCTGCCACCAGGGCTGCTCGACAACAGCATTCGCAAGACGAAAGACGGTAGTTACGTCGCGGCCATCGCCTTTTATGCGACGGATCCCAATGCTACCCAGGTGGTTCCGGATTCTGTACTGGAGTCCTGGCGGAAACAATTTGGTCCGTTCGTGGAGTTCTCCTTCGACAAGATCAACCGCGACATGCAGAGCCGAGTCCTTCACGACAGCCGCAGGGCACTAGTGTGGACGGCGGCTGCCATCGTCCTGATCGTTTATCTCTGTTTCCGCAACCTCCGGGTGTCGCTCGTCGTACTGATGCCGATTGCATTCGCCATCATCGTGACTTTCGGGCTGTTGCTGCTGGCGGGACACCATTTCAGTTTCATGTCCATTACGGCGATTCCCCTTATCATCGGCATTGGGATCGATAATGGTATCCATTTAGTCCGCCGTTACCTGGAGAACGAGCGCTACGGGATTCTCGCGATCGCGAAGGCTTCGGGCGCGGCGCTTATTCAGTCGAACCTGACTACGATCGTCGGGTTCGGAGCACTCATGGCCTCCAGTTTTGCGCCGCTCGCCGAGATGGGTCTCGTAACCTCATTGGGCGTCGCTCTGGCCCTGGCCGGCGGCCTCTGGCTGGTTCCCGCTGTCATTCTCTTAGGGGAAGAGAGGACAGCGGCCCAACTGAATTAGTCGCCGAAGGAGCGACGGTCGATCAGGATGGAGGCTTGTCTCAGTGCTTAGTATGGGTCGCTTGCAACTATTCGTATATACTTGAGCCGGCCAAGACCTGTTGATGGAAACTTTATAACGAAAACTTTGTAATGAAGCCACACGTCCGCGATACCACCATTAATACGATCCCGTCGCGCTGCCCAGAGTGTGGCAAACCGATCACTTCCGTGATCGTCGATCAAGGAGGCAAGGTCTATCAGCGTCCGCAGTGTTCATGCCACGAATCCACCGGCTCCCTGATCTTCTCCGATGCGGATTTGTACCGGAGGCTGGAAGAGTGGAACAAGCTGGTCTTTCCGGATGCCCAGCAGGCAGCGCCAGCCCATGGGGAAGCTTGCGACTGTGCCACCGCCAGCCACAACGAACCATGCTTGGCCGTAATCGATATCACGAACCGCTGCAATTTCAAGTGTCCCGTCTGTTTCGCGGAGGCGACGGGCGACGGGAATCACTACTTCCTCGATACGCAACTGGTGGGCAAAATGCTCCAGTCGCTGCTGGATCGGCCAGTGCCGTGCCGCCATATTCAGTTCTCCGGCGGAGAGCCCACGCTGCACCCCGAGTTTCCGAGCATCCTTCGTACCGCCCGCGATCTGGGTTTCACGCATATCCAGGTGGCCACGAACGGTAGCCGGTTCGTCAACCCCGAGTACGCAAAACTCTGTGAGGATTCGGGGCTGCACACGCTTTACTTGCAGTTCGATGGCGTCAACGACGAGGTCTACCTCCAATTGCGCGGCCAGCGGCTGTTGGGCAAGAAGATTGCGGCCGTCAACAGCGTCGAAAAGACGAACATGCGGCTCGTCTTGGTGCCGACCATAGTAACTTCTGTCAACGTCGACCAACTCGGGCCCATCTTCCAGTTCGCTCTCGAGCACAGCAAACACGTCACTGGCATCAGCGTACAGCCGGCGGCGCATGTGGGGAGGGTTGAAGTCGCGGACGAGGCCGCCGAGCCCTTCAACCTTGCGACCATGGCCCGCGAGTTTGGCCGACAGACTGGATTGACCCGCTTCCCCGACGATTGGTTCCCCCTGAACTCGATATCCTTGATTAGCCGTGCCCTCGACCGCGTCCGCCGCGAAGCTACGCTCCCACCCCTTAGCGATGCCCATTGTTCGCTGGGCACGTTCTTCTATGTTGACGACGACAACAAACCCTTCTGCCTTAGCAGTTTCTTCGATCTCGACCGGTTCTTTCGAAGCATGGCTGAGGTAACTCCGGTTACCAGTCAGGGCGTCGTCGAGCGGCAGATTTCGCGCATCCGCCAGTTCGGGCGGCTGGCGCAATGTTTCGATAAGCGGAAGGCCCCGGAGGGACTTACGTTCCAGCGTATGCTGCGCAGCCTGGAAGGGTGGGAGGACAAGTCCAAGGGAAGGTCCGCAGGCTGGTTTCGCAGAGGATTCAACGGCATATTCGTGGCGGGCATGCACTTTATGGACGCCCGCAGTTACAATCTGCGCCGCCTCAAGCGGTGTATCATCCAGTATGTCGCTACCGATGGACAACTGATTCCTTTCTGCAATTACAACGCGGGCGCCAGACTCCGCAATGCCGAGGAATTGACTCGAACCGAAAACAACCCGTAGGCGCATTGCGGCCATGCCAATGGCGCGGTGGTAGAAGGCGAGCAGTCAACGCACAACGACTAGTTTTTCCTAATTCTAAGTTATCGGATTTAAATTTCATGAAATCGTCGCTTGGCTCGGCACCGCTGTTCTTTTCCCGAGTGGCAGGTTTGGGGCGAAGTACCGCTCTTCTGCTGTTTTTTGGTTTTGTGTTTTTGCCGCTGACGGCGGAAGCTGGTCTGCCTCGTGCTGCCGTCTCAATTCCGACGGACCAAAACCTTGCAGCAGGCTTAAAGGCCGCTGAACAGTGCGAAATCCCAGGCAAATTGATCGTGCTGCCGCCGCTGCCTTTCCAGTTCACCGGTGACGAAAGCCCCGCCAGCCTTTTCGAAGAGCAAGCACAAGCCGTCCAGAGCATACCCCAAGGATCCGAGGTCTGGCTGCATGTGGTCGTGGGAACCAGCTCCGTTACCGGTCACGAATCCGAGAAACAGATCATCGATCGGGTTGACGCGTTCCTGAAATTGGTGCCTCTCTCGGCACCCGCGGTACGCGGACTTATCGTGGAAATCAAGGAACCGCTGACGGCGCCCGATCTGTTCGCGTTCGGGCTGCTGCGCCTGGCGGTAACCGCCAAGGCCAGTAACGCCGGCTTGCGGCTGGCGTTTGTTTTCCAACCCGGGTTTCTCGGCCGGCACGGCGATATCGTAAAGCGGCTTGCCACTTATTCCGATCTACTAGGTACAACCTATTCTCAAGGCTGGCGCGAGGATGCCGCGTGGATCGCCGAACAGGCGCTGAATAAGCCCCTCATCCTTAAGTTGGACGCCCGAATGTCCGCAGCCACCGCGCCCTATCTGACCGCGGTGCTCGCGGCCACCGGCACCTCCGTTGAAATCGTCTGGTCAGAACCCCCGGACTTTAGGGCCGCGAGTGCGGTGTGCGCAGTGAGCAGCTTCATGACGCATTACATCACTGGCAACATGCTTCCGACGGGTTCCGCAGGCTCGCCGTTCAGTATCGTCGTGGATGGCGTGGGGAACGATGAGCATCGGTGGTTCGGCGGCGGGCAATCGCCGGACATTGTGATGGTGGCACTAGCAAATGGAAGCCCCGACCACCCGAAGACGGTCAGGCTCCAGGGTGTTACCTCGGGGCAATTCGAGATCCAGTGGTACGACCCCGCGACTGGCGCCCGGCTCCCGGCGGGCGAGCCGGCCAAGACCGACAAGGGCTTCGCGCAGACATGCGCTTGCACCAGCGAATATGCGCTGATTTACGTCCATCGACAGATCGATACCGATAACACGATGTATAGCGCGGTGGAGGTGAAGGGCGGGGTCGAGCTCAAGGTTGAGGAAATCATTGCCCGCTGGCAGCAGTACCGCGAAGCGCAGAAACAGAAGCTGGAAAACTATCTGGCCTCCAGTTTCATGAACCTGCACTTTGAGGGCACCAATCTGGGTCCGGGATTCGACATCGCCATGCGGGTCAAAGTGTTTTTCAACCGCGGCGGCCAGACGGAATTCGCCCAAACGGAGCTTTATGTCAACGGCGTGAAGTTCGGCAAGAACCACCAGTTCCCGCTGCCGCAAATCGAGCCGGAAAAGGTGCTGACCCAGCCCCTCGAATTGAAGCTTAACGAGCGCTATGAATACAAACTGCTAGGCACGGAACAAATCAACGGCGCCAAGTGTTATGTAGTTGGAGTCGAGCCCAAGGTACGGGACGAGGCGCTTTACAGCGGCAAAGTGTGGATCGACGGCACTACCTTTCGCGAGGTGAAACAGTATCTAAGCCAACGCGGTTCGAAGAGCAACGTTCTGGTCAATGTCGAGACACAGAATTTCGAGTTAGTCTCTGACGAAAAGGGGAATCAGTTCAACTTACTGCGATCGATCTCCGCCCAGCAGTTGTTGAATGCGGCGGGACGCGATTTTGTGCTGCAGAGGACGGTGCAGTTCTCGGGGTATGCCATCAACACTCCGCAATTCAGCGGCGCCCTCGCGGCCGAGCGCAGTTCCGAAGACCCAATGTACAGCGAGACCGACCAGGGACTGAGGTCGCTGGAAAAGAAAGGCAACGAGCGCGTCCTCGTGGAACGGAGCGAGAAGCGCATAACGTCCGTGGTTGGCGGGGGCATGTACGAAGGAACGTTCAACTTTCCAATTCCGTTTGCCGGCATCAGCGTCGCAGATTTCGATTTCCGGAATACCGGCGCGCAGCTTTCGACTTTCTTTGCCGGGCCTATCCTGGTGTCCGACATCTCGAAGCAGTACGCACCCAAGTTCCGGCTGGCAGTGGATTTGGCGCTATCTGGGCTTCCCGGTGAGAACCGCATTTACAGCTGCATCACGCCTTCCAGTTGCAACACGGAATTGTTGCAAGGACAGGTGTGGACATGGGAGGAAACAACCGGAGTGCGGGCCTCGTGGCAGGCCACCACGCATCTTAGCCTGACGGCTTCGACTTACTTGGCCTATGATTTCTTTCGCCGGACCAGCGACGCGGACAAGCAATACGTGTTGCCGCGCAACGGCGTGACTGTGCTTCCGGGCGTCGAAATGAAGTACACTCGCAAAGGTTATGTGTTCAGCGCGCAGGGGACACGGGGCCAGCGCATCGACTGGAGGCCTTTCGGATGCGCTTCGCTGGGTCCGCCGCCCGGATGTGCGCCTCTGCCGAACGTGGCGATAGCCCAGCAAACGACCTTGCTGGTCCAGCCGCCGCAGAACGCATACACCCTCTACAACGCCGATTTCAATAAGGATTACTACATCGGTAAGTTCACTAAGGGTGGATACGATTTCTCCTACTATGGTGGGAACCAACTGGATCGGTTCTCCCGTTACTTTCCCTTCTACTTTTCGGAGCCGCGCCTCCACGGCATCCCCAGCGGCACGGACTCTTTTGACGCCATCGCCATGGGGAACGTGCACTACGGGCTCAATGTAATGGACTTCATGAAGTTCGATACCTTGTACGCCTATGCGCGGGCTCGCAATCTGGAAGAGTCCAGTCATTTTAAAAAGTTTGACGGCCTGGAGTTCAATTTCAATACCCCCGGTCCCAAAGGCACCTTGGTGCAGGGCACGGTTGCCTATGCGCTGGACGGGAACATAGCGCGGTATAACTCGCGTTGGAGCGCTTATCTTCTGATCTTCAAGCCGTTGCACTAACTGAGCACATGGTTCAAATAAAGACCGCATTAGTGACGGGCGCCTCGGGGATTGTCGGCGCCGCCATAGCGAAAGCGCTGGGAAGCGCGGGGTTTCGCGTGGCCGTGCACTATCATCACGCGAAAAAGTCCGCAGTCGTGGTGGTGGAGCGCATTGTCGCCGCCGGCGGACAGGCGCTGGCCGTGGAAGCCGATCTCTCCCACCAGGAGAGCGTGGCGCCGATGTTCGATCACATCGAACAACAATACGGTCCGGTCGATTACCTGGTAAACAACGCGGGCATCAACCGCGATGTCCTGCTGGCCTTTATGTCTGAAGAGCAGTGGGATGAAGTCATCGACACCAACCTCCGCGGCACGTATTTGTGTTCGCGGTTGGCCTTGCCGGGCATGATGCGTCAAGGGAGCGGAGCCATTTGCAATATCGTGTCGCCCAGCGGAGTCCGCGGCCAAGCCGGCCAGTGCAATTACTCGGCTTCCAAGGGTGGCATTATCGCCTTCACCAAGGCGCTTTCCCGCGAGGTGGGGCGATTCAATATCCGAGTCAACGCCGTCTGCCCGGGCGTGATCCCCAGTCCCATGTCCGCCAAGTACATCGAGAAAGAGGAGAAACGACTGCTTTCCGAAATTCCTCTGGGGCGTTTTGGCAAGCCCGAAGAGGTGGCTCCGCTTGTGGTGTTTCTGGCGTCTCCAAAGGCAAGCTACATCACCGGACAGGTGATCGCGGTCGATGGCGGATTGCTATAGTTTCCGGTTAACGAAGAGGGACGACAAGAGGAACAGCGGATGACGAGTACAGGTTGCTGGGCGATCGAGGACTATGCTTACCGTTCCTGTCCTCAACCGGCGCGAGAATTCGCCTTTGCGGTTTCACCCCACAACCACTCCTGCCACTCTATTGAGAACCTGGCCACTCTGAACCAGGTAGTGAAACTGCCTTTCATGCGGCCGTTTCGGAGTGTCCTCCAGTGGGCATTCGGGCTGGCGTCAGTTTCCGACTTGGACTATGCCGAGGTCTACTACCGGGCGCCACTGACGGTTGAGGAGTTGTTTCTCACGGAATCCTCAGGCGTCGCCTCTCTCGGCTTCGACAGTGTCCATCTGGGAATTACCGACCATGACGAAGTTGCCGGCAGTGTTGAACTGCTGCGTAGGCATCCCGCAAATGCACCACGCAATCCTCTCGGCGAGGAGCTCTCCTTCCGCTTTCAGGACTATCTCTTCCACTTGGGAGTTACAGATTTACCCGCGTCCGGCGTTGAGGAGACGCATGCCAGTCTGCAGGCGGCAGCCCGCGCGGAACGGCTGGACGATCTGTTCGAAATACTGCGTGCCAGTGGCTGTCTGGTGGTGCTGAACCACCCTCTAGTTCCCTGGGGCAAGGACAACGACCCGCACCGCAAGATCCCGGTGGAAGAGCTTCTGCGGAGGTACGGCTGGGCGATTCATGCCCTGGAGTACAACGGAATGCGGGGCCAAAAGGAAAACGACCGCGTCCTCGAATTGGCCAAGCATGTGGACAAGCCCGTAGTTGGCGGCGGGGACAGCCATCTCCTGCTCGCCAGCTCCGTGCTGTCGGTATCGCAGTCTGGGATCTTTAGGGATTTCGTAGCGGAAGTAAGAGAGGGCCGGGCCGTGCCCCTCATAACGCCGGCCTACTTTGCTCCCCTGGGCTGGAAAATCTTCTTACGGGTGCTCTACTTCATCGCCCACTACCGGCAGATCGGCCATTTCCGCGGCCAGCCGGTTTGCGACCTGCTCGCGGAGAGAGCTGTGCTTCTGGATCCAATCGGTTATGCCTCTCGGGGTTTTCTGAGTTTAACCTCGGCTCTCCGCCTGATACGGTGAGCTTATAGCGGGCAGTAGGGATAGTGTCCCGTTACCGGGCCGGAACTGGTTCCGCTGGCTTCGATGCTGCTAGGTCATCTCCCATCCAGCGGAATATTTTCAAAATTTCCTTCTGGCCGGAACCCCATGAAAATACCGGCCCACCTGATTTCTCAATCGCAACTTTCACCAGCGACGTGCCATTCGGCTGGGGGTCAACTCGCAATCCCACGTTGTAGCCCCAAGACCAAGCAGTTGTTCCAACGTGAAATCTAACAACACGGTTTTCCGGGTACTTCGACTCGATTTCATGGTGTAAGGCAATCACTCTGACGGCGGACTTGTAGACATCATCGGCAGGTGCTGCGAATTGCTTCGTACGCCAATCCTGAGCGGACGCCACAAGCGAAAGAGTTGTGATGCTAAGGGCCAACAGAGCACTTCGATACCGCATCTTTTTCACATTTTCCTTCCAAAGTGGCCAATGATGGTTTTGGCTGATTTACAAGCTGGAGACTACGGGCAAGATCGCGTCCTGTCAACGAACCGGGTCACATCTTGATGTACGATGATCGCCAAAGGGCCGTTGCAGGAATAATGCCAACCTCTCGGCAGTGGGTCAGTCATGCTGACCCACTACCGAATCCAGGGCTGCTGCGGCCGCAGCAACTGCGGAGCAGCTCCACCCGGGCGAGGGCGGCTGTCCCTGCGCGGGATGAGATACGGCAACAGCGAAACCCCTCTAATCGTTATGCTATACTGCCGCAAATAAACATCATGGCAAGCGTCAAGGAACAACTTAAGCCGATTATTCTGAAGAGCTTGCGGATCACCGACTTGACCCCGGAGGATCTGCGGGACGATCAGCCACTGCTCGGTGGCGACTTGGAAATCGATTCCATCGATATCCTCCAACTCATTCTTGAGATTGAGCGGCACTTTGGTATCAAGCTGGTGGACGCCAAGTTCGACGAGAAGGCGTGGGAAAGTGTCAACGCTTTGGCAGCGACCATCGAATCCAAGATCGCGGCAACAAGAACCTAACCCTTCCATCCCATGAGTAAGTTACCCCATGCCGGCCGGCTATAAGACGAAAGGGGCAACTCGCGTCCTGCTGGTGGAAAGTAATAATATGGGTAAGTGGGTTGGGACCACCATGCCTTACGAGGTACATATACCACCCTTGGGCCTCATGTATCTCGCGTCTTACGCCCGCAAGGCTCTGTCGGGCGTAGAGTTCCGCATCGTCGAGTCCTCGCTGCCTTCTCTGGACCATTCTTCTCTGGACGACGAGCGCTTCATTCGCGTCTTGAACGAGTTCCAGCCGGATGTCGTTGGTATCCGCTCCATCGCCTTCTTTCTTGAGGAACTGCAACGCATCGCCAGTTTGGTGCGCGCCCACAGCGACGCCACCCTCGTTGCCGGTGGACCGATCGTACAGGCGTACAAGCGCCGGCTCTTCCAGGAGGTGCCTGAGCTGGAGATCGCCGTAAAAGGGGAAGGCGAGCAGGTTTTCGCCGACCTCCTTTCGGGTGTGCCCCTTCCTTCGATCGCGGGACTTTTGTACCGGACGGACAATGGTGCGGCGGAACAAGGGGTGGTGGAAAACGAAGACCGACCGGAAGTGGCGGACATCGACAGCCTCCGTTTCCCCGCTTATGACTTGATCGACCTGGATCAATACCAGCATCAACTCAGTTACGCATACAATCACCGCCGGCAGGGAGTCCTGCTGACCAGTCGCGGCTGCGCGTACCATTGCACCTTTTGTTTCACCCATTGGAAGGGCATCCGGCTGCGGAGCGCCGCCAACATCTTCGAAGAGATCGAGCAACTGCACGACCAGCACGGAATCGAGGACTTCTATGTCGTCGACGATATCTTCAACATCGACTCGAAGCGCTCGTTGAAACTGTTCGACCTGATCGTGGCGGCGGGGCTCAAATTGCGGCTCTACTTCGTCAACGGCTTGCGCGCCGACATCACGAGCGAGAAGTTCGTGGACCGCGCGCTGGAAGCTGGCGCCATCTGGTTCACCTACGCCGTCGAATCGGGCACAGACGAAATTCAACGCCTGGTTAAGAAATGCCTCGATCTGGAAAAAACCAAGCGCATCATCGCTTATACTCAGCGCCAGAACGTGGCCGTGAACGTCTCCACCATGTACGGCTTCCCCACGGAAACCCGTGAACTGGCGCAACGCACCCTGGACTGGTTGAGCGAACTGCCGAAGCCGTCGTTGTTGCCCTACCACTTTTGCCTGCGGTTCTTTCCAGGCTGCGCGATCAACCAGCAGGCGCTCGATGCCGGTTGGGACCCCGAGCGTCTGGGACTCACGAGCAGGTTCTCTTACAACGATCTGCCGATAGGCACTCCCACCTTGTCGAAGCACGACATGTTCGGCATTCAGCTTGAGTACCACCGCCGCTTTGGACTGAGCAATCCCGCCGCCGTTGACGGCGCGGTTCGCACTCTCCGCTCCATCGGCTACAGCGACATGGAGATCGTCCACATGTACTCGGTGTTGAAGAGAAAAGTGATTCACAATGTGGGCGACCTCATGACGGCGGGCGGAAATTGACGCGCTGGTACCAGCACCGTTTTCACAACGTCCTAGCCCACCGGATTGTGTTTTGTACCATACCGTGGCTGCCACGCTTCCTCCATCCCCCCATCGCAGTGGTAACGGCGCTGATCTTCTTCCTCCTGTTGAAGCGGGAACGCCGGGCGGTGGCCGGCAATCTGCGCCGGATCTCGGGCAAGCGCGGGTTCGCACTACAGTGGAAGGTTTATCATGTCTTCTATTCGTTCTGCGACTTCATGGTTTCCTATTGCTATGTTCCCCGGGCCACGCATTCGCAACTGCTCTCGATGCTGGTGGAGCAGGATAAAGACCAAGCTCGCGGCGCCGCCAAGATCGACCAATGCCTAGCCGCGGGCAATGGGCTCATCGTGTGGACGGCACACCTTGGGAATTCGGAATTTGCCTCACGCCTGCTTGAAATGCACGGCCGGCCCGTCAACGTGGCGCGCTTGGTCGAGGATAAACCGGCGGAGATCATGCTGCGAAATTTGATGGCAAACGAGCGCCTCAAGATTGTTGATCTCAGCGGCGGTGTGCGGGCCACCATGGAACTCTTACAGGCCTTGCGTCGAAATGAAATAGTGGCGATCCAGGGGGACCGCGTCTATCGGCGTCATAGTGCCGATGTCCCTTTTTTTTCACAGCCCGCTGCCTTTCCGCTTGGCCCCTTCCTGCTTTCGCAGGTCTCGGGCGCTCCGGTGCTGCCCGGTTTCGTGATTCGCCAGGGTTGGCTGCGCTACCGCGTTCTAATGGGCGATCCGATCCCGCCGATCTCATCCCCAGCCACATGCGCAGCCATATCCGACGACCGCGAAGCCGGCCCGCTTAGCGGTTTGTACCTGGCTGTCCGGTTTCTGGAAAGAACATTGGCGACATATTACGATCAGTGGTTGAACTTTTTTGATTTTTGGCCGGTTGCCTCCCGTGACTGATATCCAGGAAACCATCGTCGTTACTGGTGTCGGCGTTATCAGCCCCTATGGCATCGGCCTGGACTGCCTGCAGGCAGGCATGTTATCGGGCAAGTGCTGTCTCGTTCCGACGAGGGGTCTGTATCCTGGCTTCGAAGGAACGACTGCCCAGGTCTGCGGGTTGCCGCTTCCGGCGGAAGGCTCCAGCTCCCGATACTCCCGCACCGATCGACTCGCGGCGGCGGCGGCTCGAGACGCAGTCGCGGATTTCGATTGCGAGAACTCGGCCTTCGGGGAGAGCGGCGTCGTGATGGCCAGCACGGTCGCGGGCTTGACCGAGATCGATCCGGGAATCGTTCCCGATCCGACCGCTTGGTATCGGCGCGGAGGTCTCTCGCGGGCCGCCTCCTACCCGGTGGCGCACGTCGCCGACGCCGTGGGTGAGCATTTGGACATTCGGGGACCGCGCTGTGCCGTCCCTGTGGCTTGCGCTTCGGGAGCGATGGCTATTGCGCTCGCCGCCAACATGCTGCTCGACGGGGCCGCGCCCATAATTTTGGCAGGAGGCAGTGACGCACTGTGCCCGTTCACGTTGAGCGGATTTAACTCCCTGCAGGCATTGGACCCAAGCCCCTGCCGTCCCTTTGACCAGAATCGCAAAGGTCTGAACCTGGGCGAAGGATCTGCAGTTCTCGTGCTCGAAACGCTCGCCGGGGCCGCAGCGCGCAATGCCAACGTTCTGGCGGTACTGCGTGGATGGGCCATGACCAACGATGCATTTCATCCCACCGCCCCTCAGAAACAGGGAAACGGCTTGGCGGATTGTATGCGCCTTTCCATGGAAATGGCGGAGGTCAGTTGCGATGAGATCGGCTATGTGAATGCTCACGGCACGGGCACGCCCTTAAACGATATTGCCGAGGCCAACGCATACGAGACCGCTTTTGGCCGACGCGGCCGTCCCCTTCCCGTATCTTCGACAAAATCGTATTTCGGACACTGTCTGGGGGCAGCCGGCGCCTTGGAGGCAGCTACTACTATCGCGGCCGTTCGTTGCGGCGCACTGTTCCCGACGCTGCGACTGACAAATCCCATCGAGAGCCCAAGTGTTGACTGGCTGCGGGGAGAAGTTCGACGCCAGCCGTTACCGATGGCAATGTCGGTTTCCGCGGGGTTTGGCGGCAGCAACACGGTGCTCATATTCGCGAGTGGCCGTTCATGACTCCGATTTTGCCAACTATAACCGGTATCGGTTCAGTGAGTCCCCATGGTCCGCTCGCCGGACTAATTCCACAGTCTCCCTTGGAACCCAGTGCCATCACCGCATGGACAACCGCCGGGCTGCGGCGAGCGTTTCTCGTAAAGCCGTTTCGCCCCGCCAGCGTAGTGCCGGGTCTGAAGACCAGGCGTCTGGATCGCTTGTCGGCGTGGGCCTTGGTGGCATCTTCTCTGGCCATTAAGGATGCTGGGATCGACCTAAGCCAGGTGGACCGGTCCCGGGTTGCGGTGGTCTTCGCCACCTGCTTCGGCTGTGTTGAACTCACAGAAGCTTTCTACCAAAGCGCTGCCGCAAATGGTTGGTCCGGGACCGATCCCGGTACCTTCCCGGAAACTCTCGCCAACGCTCCGGCCAGTCACGTGTCTTTGTTGCACGACGTGCGAGGGCCTAATATCACAGTCGGTAGCAAGTGCTTTGCAGGCGAGAGCGCGCTGATCCAAGCCGCTTCCTTGCTCCGCCACGGGCAGGCTGACTTGGCCATTGTCCTTGCGGGTGATACGCTCACGCGCCCCGTCTACGAATGGTACGAGGCGGCAGATCTGTTGTCGCCGGCCTGCTACAACTCGGAGCCTTTGCCTGAAGACGGCGGTTTCGTGCCCAGCGAAGGTGTAGCCGCGCTGGTGCTGGAGCCAGCGGGCCGCCGGGAAAGGCGCTGCTATGCCCATCTCAGCTCGGGCCGCTGGGCGGCAGGCGGAGAGCCGGTGGAGATCATCCGCCAGATGCTCGGCGGGTCCATCCCGAGTCTCATCATCTGCGGCGGTAATGGTGCGCCTTGCACCACCAGCCCTATCACGGACTTGGCCCGCGAGATTGCCGGAGACCGTGCGGCCATCGTACCCTCGCAGGCGGTTGCCGCGGGTTTGGCCGATACGGGCGCTCTTCTCCACTTGATCCTGGCCTTGAGCAGCCGGCCCACCAGCGGGCAGGCTCTCTTGTTGGGAACATTGTCAGGAACATCCGGCGACCGTGGCTTTGCGGCGCTGCTGCTGGAGTTGCCTTGAACATGAATGTGCGGATTGCATCTGCGGCATACGCCGTTCCGCCCGACGATGAGGCCGTCGAAGCGATCTTGGAACGGGAACGAGATCGAGTGGAGACGACGCTCGCTCCGCTGAGCGCACAGTCGAGACGAAAGGCCGTGGAAGGTCTCGGACTAAGTCGCGTCCGTGTCTGCGGCGGCAAGCAACCCTATGACTTAGTTCTCGAAGCCGCTTCAACAGCGATAGCGGAAGCCGGGATTACGCCGCGGGACATTAATCTCATCCTGGATTCCAGTACGTTCCCCGGAGAGCACACACAGTGTCTCTCCTTCGCTCACAAACTCGCCGCCGAACTAGGGGCTGAAACTTCGCTTAACTTGAGTTTCAAAGCCGGCGGCTGTGCAGCACTTCACCTCGCAATCAAGACCGCGCTGGGTTGGATGAGTACCGATGAAAGCATTCAGACAGCCCTGCTGGTGACAGGCGACACCGCGCCTCACGGCAGCCGCTCACTGCTTCCAATTACCGTGCAAGGCGACGCCGGGAGCGCCGTCATTCTGCGACGCCAAGGCACGGAAGGCCCTTTGCTGTTGGGCGTCGAAGCCATCACACTCGGCCACCTGCAGGACGCCATTGCCCTGGTCAGGACGAACGGCCACCTCGCGGCTATTGCCGATGCTCTATGCATTGAAAACAAGGTGATGCCGATCTACTATCTCAACCTGTTCCGGGTGATACATAAAGTTCTGGCAGCGTCTTCACTGAGCTTGAACGATGTTGACCATTTCATCTATTCCAACATCAGCCTCCGGGACCGCGAGGGTTTCCGCAAGATGTTGGGACTGCCGAAGGGAAGCCTGCCGGCAACTCCCATGGCAGAGTATGGCCACACCTTTGCCAGCGATCTCGTCATCAATTATGTAAATATGCGGCGCGGGGGCCGAATTAGTCCCGGGCAATTGTTGCTGTTCGCTTCCGCGGGGATCGGTTTCACCTGGGGGGTGACGCTTGCTCGAGCCTGAAAGCGATCTGCTCTCGGACTGGCTTCGGCGCGCGGCAGCGGCCATGCCCGATGCTCCGGCCATAGTCGAAGAAGATCGGGTCACTTGTTTCCGCGAGCTGTTCGAGCAATCTGCGTCGCTGGCCCTGCGGTTCGTCGAACACGGCATTCAAAAGCAGGATCGCATCGCTCTGGTGCTGCCGAAGACCACCGAAGCGATCGTCTCTGTTTTTGGGTCCCTTCTCGCTGGAGCCATTTATGTTCCCATCCATCCCAGGTGGCCGAAGGAGCGAATCGAAACAACCTTGGTAGACAGCGCGGCACGGCTGGTTATCGAGGGCGACAGTTACCCGCCGCGAATCACCGATCGCCAGGGCGGCGCGAGCATTCCTTGGCAACCCGTGTCGGCTGCTCTTACCAGCACAGCTATTGCCAGTGAAGACTCGCTGCCCAGAGTCGATGCAAGCGACCCGACTCTTATTCTGTTCACCTCCGGATCGACGGGCCGGCCGAAGGGAGTCGTCCTTTCCCACCGCGCAGTAAGCGCCTTCGTAAAATGGTCCGCACGCGAGTTTCAGATCTGTTCAACGGACCGCATCGCCTGCCCGTCGCCCCTGGGTTTCGATCTTTCCACTTTTGATATTTTCAATATGGCCTTATGCGGCGCCACGTGTGTTCTAGTCCCCGGCCATATCGTGTGGATGCCGCGCTTTTTGGTGCAGTTCGTGCGCGAGGCCCGCATCACCTGTTGGTATTCCGTGCCGTCTATTCTGGCCGGCATGTTACAGGAAGGACGGATGGCGCAGCATGATTATCCCGGCCTGCGCGTCATCCTCTTCGCTGGGGAGGTCTTTCCCGGTCCAAATGTGGCGCGGTTGCAGGCCGCAGTCCCGCACGCTCTTTGCGCCAACCTCTACGGCCCCACTGAGACTAATGTGGTCACGTGGTATCGCGTGCCGCGCGATTTCGATGGAACGCAGCCGCTGCCTATTGGCCGTCCCTGTCCCTATGCCACAGTGACGGTGGATGCGTCGAGCGGCGAACTGCTCGCGGGCGGCGACTCCCTGATGAGCGGATACTGGAACCGCTCCGAAGATACGCAACGCATTTTCGCCACTTGGGAGGGCAAACGGTATTACCGCACCGGGGACCGTGTGTCACTCGCGCCTGACGGCAACTACTTTTTCGTAGGACGGCTCGACCGGCAAGTGAAACGCCGCGGTTTCCGCATTGAACTGGGGGAAATCGAGACCGCACTCGCCCACCAGGAGGGTATACTCGAAGCGGCGGCGGTAGCGGCCGAGGACGGGCAAAAGAGAACCGCCATAATTGCCTTTGTCCGCGCCCGCTCTGTCGGCGCTGTCACCCTGGTCGAAGCCAAAGCCCACTGTGCGCGGACACTGCCTCCGTATATGTTGCCCGACCACATCGTATTTTTGGATACCATACCCAAGGGAAGCCGGGGCAAGATCGATTACCTAGCCTTAGGCAGAATCGCAGAAGAACTGGACCATGGAGATCAAGACCATGGAGATCAAGAAGGAAGTCCGACAGTTCATCGCTAAAAATGTTCTGCTCGGCGTGCATCAGACTACTATCGAGGATGCCACGCCCCTCATCACCGGCGGTCTCATCGACTCGATTGGCATGATCGGCCTCGTCGATTTTCTTGAAGCGCGCTTTGAAGTGGAATTCATGCCGAGAGAAGTCGACGTCCACAGCTTAGATACCCTGGAGGGGATCGAAGAAGTGATCCGGAAGAAACTGGCCGGCCGGGAAGCCGGCGCCGCCAGCGGCGGACAGCAAATTCGGTGAGGCGTCGTGGTGTTGAACCGTTGGAGACTACGGGTACTGGCACTGACACTGACAGCGATGGTAACTTTGTTCCTCTCCGCCTGCCGGCGAATGCACAAAGAGGCGTTTGAAAAGGCGCCGCTCGCCCCCGGCCAGATCGAGGTGGTGCGCCTCTCGGAGCGCACCAACCTCGCCGTGGAACGTATTCGTTTCTGGTCCAACGAGATGAATGAGCCCCACTTTTTCCTGGTCCTGATACCCAAGACACAGGTTGCGCCCTCTGAGGTATTCATCTTGAATCACGGCTGGTGGGACCGACCAGAGGACCTGTTGCAATATCTTAAAGTGGACGAGGTGTACGACGAAATGCTGGGCCGGGGCGAGGTGCGACCCGCGATCGTGATCCTGCCCGACGTTCGCTTCAGCAACTTTTACCGGCAGTACTCCGACCGCTTTCCCTACCCCAATTATCTGACCCTGGTGGCCGAGGAGGTGGCGGGAACGGCCTCGCGCCACTACGCCATCCCTTTCGAGCGCCAGCGTTGGGCGATGGGCGGCTTCTCCTTCGGCGGTTATTTGTCGCTGGACGTTGGACGGCGCTATCCCGGACGGTTCGCCAGCATCAGCGTGGTCAGTGGCCTCGTAGATAAGCAGTGGAGTTTCTGGCCATCGCAACCGCCTGCTCCCGGGCCACTCGATTCCCAAGGTCGGGGCAAGCATACAATCGTGGTGCCCGGTCCTGTTCCCAGACTTTTCCTCGCTTGTGGAACGGACGATCGTCTGTTCTCTAAAATGCGTGACTTACACCAAGAGTTAACGGAACTCGGTATCCCGCACGTGTGGTCGACTGGACCGGGTGGGCACACCTGGAAGTACTGGTCCTCGGTGCTGCCACTAGTGCTAAAGTTCCATCTCGCTCCCGAACAAAGTCAGGGTGAAGCCAAATGAGAGCATTGCTGGTTCAAAGCCCCGCAACGTCGCCATGGGTCCCGCGCAGGCAATGGGAGCCGCCCAGTGTCGCAATGGCAACGATTGCCGGCCAGATCGATAACCACGATGTCCGAGTGGCGGACATGGTGGTTTGGCGCAAGCAGGCGGTCCCACGCTTCTTGCAAGTCTTGCGCGACTTTAAGCCGGACGTCGTGGGCTTCACGTCCATGACTTTTCAATACGACACCACGGTCGGTTTCGCCTATTTGACCAGGCAGTTCGACAGCCGGATTCGAACCGTGCTCGGCGGTTATCATGCCACGTTGTTTTCCGAGAACATCGGCGCCGGTCCGGACGCGGGGTTCTGGGACTTCCTGGTGCGAGGAGAGGGGGACTTCGCCTTTGGAGAACTGCTGAACAGTATCGAGGCCGATGGCAAGGGGATGGAAAACATCCTCGGACTTTCTTACAAAGAGGAAGACACCTTCCACCACAACCCGGCACGTCCGCTCGAAGACCTGGACAAGATTCGCATACCCGCCCGGGACAAGCGTCTGGCCAAGGGATTTCACATGTATTTCCGACGCGCCGACGTTATCGAGACCTCGCGCGGCTGCCTGCATCTCTGCAACTTCTGCAGCATCCGCGAAATGTACGGCCGCTCGTTTCGCCTCTTCCCCTTGGACCGCGTTCTGGCCGACATCGAAGACGCTTACAGCCGCGGCGCGCGCCACATTTTCTGCACCGACGACAACATCACCCTCGACATGGAACGTTTCGAGCAATTGTGCGACGGCGTCATTCGCTTGAAGTTGAAGAATCTGATCTTCACCACCCAGGCGAGCCCGATCGGTTTTGCCCAGCGGCCCGATGTTGCCAGGAAAATGGCCGAGGCAGGATTCGTGTCCATTTTCCTGGGCATCGAGAATGTGTCGGTCAAGAACCTGAAGACGATGCATAAGCCCAACACCCTCGATACGATCCAGCGCGGCGTGGCCGCCCTGCAGAAAGAAGACATTGTCGTCATCGCGGGCATTATCAATGGGCTGCCGGATGACGACCCGGAGAGTATTCGCGAAAATTACCAGTTCATCAAGGAAATGGGAATTTCCAGCGTGATGGACCAGATCATGACGCCGTATCCTAAGACTCCCTTGCGCGAGGAAATGTTAGAGGACGGACGCGTCGCCAATCTCTCCGATTTCCGCTGGTACGACGGCTATTTCAGCAATGTGCGCACCCATCGATTGGCCCCGGAGGAACTCAATTTTGTTCGCTGGAAGATCCGCCGGGAGATCATCGGCATGTGGCGCGCCACCAAAGCGGACTGGAAGTTTTTCAAGGGATATACCTACGTCTGGGAGTTTGGGTTCCGCCATATCGTGTGGCTGAATGAAAGGTTGCTCGAACTTATTTTTGGCGTCGAAGGCCGATACAAGCTCCAGATGCGGCAGTTCCTGCAACTGAACGATTTTGGCATTGAGGTTCCGGGCCGGCAAAGGGCGGACGCTTACCATCCGGTCTACGGCAGTAATGAAGACCCTTACCGCGACACCCGATGGAGCCTGCTAAAGCAGCGCCTGCCTTTTTCCTGGCGCAAACGCCTGACCAAGGAAGCGATGGACGAAGTTGGTGCGGGGCTGCAAGGAAGCTCCGACTAAGTTGCCTCCTGGATAGGTTTGAAGGGGCATGGCCTCAACCCTGCCGCACGATCGAACCGTCTACTTCTTCTTTTTCCCTTGCAACTCGCCTGTAACTTCCACTTGCAGCTTTGTACCCACTTCGTCCAGCGCCGCTTTCAGGTAATTTCTGAGGCCCCAATCGTTCCCGTAATAGGGTCTTACCGGAATCGTCGCAATTTCGGCGTTGGTCCTTGGGTCGATGAAATGTATGGAAAGAATCAAGTGATAGTTGTCGTAGTCGACCCGGACATCCGAAAACTTGATGTAGAGGTCGTTACCCGCCGCATTCTCGTCCCCTTTGTCCTTGGCCGCGGTGATAGTTCGACCCGGCAAGTATGTCACCTGCAAATCCCGTAAGAACGCGGCGTTCAAAGAACCAATTACGTCGGTCCAATCAGTCTTGGTGTTATAGCCGTGGACCGCCCACTCGTCAGGACCCAAATCGACCCACCCAAGAAAGATGTGGTTCATGTTCTTCATGTCCACCGTCGATTCCTTCGTCAGGTAGCGCTTTACACCATGGCGCGCCTCTAGCGAAGACGGGAACGAAATACAAAGCAACAGCAACACTACCGTGACCACCAATCGTTTCATAAGGATCATCCTTCTTAAAACCGCCGTTAAGGTTGGGAACCCCGAAGTTTCTGCTCGACCGCTCGCGGCGTTCTGTCAGAGCTTCATGTCAAGAAGCTTCCCAAAAACGAGATACAGCGCACTCCTCTCGCCAGTTGACCATCTTGTTTTGCGCGGGAGCACACGCATTCTGCCAATCCAACTGGAGTTCCGCCTGACCTATCTTTGCTACTGTCTAGTCAGGTGCATGGGCCTACCCTTCGTCTTGTCACCCATGAAGCCCTTGGAGTAAGAGCCGTTGAGGCTATTTTCGCCTTCGGACGTCAACTCGGCGGTATACGTGACATTGCCTTTATGGGAGAAGAGCAAGAAGACTTGCTTGCCGCTGACGACACCACTGATGTCCCAGCCATCACCCGTTCCGGTCACGTCTCTGCTGCCCTGAGATTGATTCAGGACAATCTTGCCCCATTCCTTTGCATGCCAGTCGCCGTTGACATTGATTGCGGCGGCCTCGCTATGGGCATCGAGCCATGCTTTGCCTTTCGTATCGAGATTCCGGGCACTCAGGCCAACAGCAAGTATAAGAACCATACCAACAGGCAATAACAGGAAAAGATACCTTTTCATCTTCGACTCCTTGATTGCACCAGCATATTCTGGAATTTGTGCAATACACTGCCGAAACATTTTATCACTCTAGCCTGAGCCCCCTCATCCCCGCCTCAATACCCACGTATGGATTCCGGCACAGCGCCAGACCACAGTTTGCGCGGCGTGAAGCAGCGTGTTTTCAGCGCGGCGGAGCGGGTGGAACCGGGCATTTTGGTACGAGCCACCCGTGGTCAACAAGGTGTACTTTGCGGACTACTTCCAGGGGCCGACTGCCGATGCTGTAGGATCAATGGGTTGCGACGCACAGGAAGAGCACCCTTTCTGACCACTGGCCAAATCGCTAAACAACAATTAATAAGGAGGAATGCAGGGAAAGCGATTTCAGTTCCGGGACTTGAACTCAGCGGCTTTCTTGTGTTCCCGGACGTTGTCGTAGCTGACGGCCAGTTGCGACCCGAGCATCACTTTCCCGGCATCATCGTTCACGGGTTCGTTGTCGAGCACCCCGTAGACCCGTAGACCAGCCGTTTCTTGTCGTCGGTGTGATCGACGATCATCCACTCGCCGACCCCGGTGGTCTCGTCGGGAAACTCGACCTTGACGTAGTCGCCGTGCTCGTAGGCAGGCACGTTGGCTCTTGAATCGTCGTTTTACCCAGCCCACTGCGGAGACGGGCTCGCCCTCGCCTCTGGACGGCCAGCAATTCCGCCTCCTGCGGCAGTCTTCGGGTCGGCTAGTCTTCCGGTATGGTCACGTACACTGTTCTCCCGTTGATCTGAACGGGATAGACCTGATTGCCGTTCGGCGTGATGAACTGCCCCGCCACACGTGCCAGCTTGTCGGGGTCGAAGTTGAGGGATTCGCTGATGTCGTCCAGCAGATGGCGGACGACTTCTTCCGGGCTACTCATAAGACGGATTCCCTCGCGCCTTTAGTCATTGAACGCGGATGCGGTTCTTCGGCAGTGACCGGATAATTGCCTCAAAACCATCTTCTGAACGGCTAAGGATTTCGACACCCTCTTCCGGTTCGCATGGGGGGCATAGACCGATACGCTCTTCAGCAGTTGTACACGGGCATCGGCCTG